>Ga0160464_100014_pt1 | contig 294595 bp, 214 predicted proteins | sample HID1971I_E11MG_FD_108275 | JGI IMG/M metagenome (GOLD analysis project Ga0160464, IMG submission 108275) | Enriched millipede-associated microbial communities from UW Madison campus, WI, USA - HID1971I_E11 MG | ecosystem: Host-associated > Arthropoda: Insects > Digestive system > Unclassified ...
AGCGTAAAAACAACAATTAACCTTTTCACTTTAAACTCAAAAACGTGGCTACAATCCATTTACTCGCAGATTTTTACTATTTATTTTGGTGGCGCAAGTTACGCAACAAACAGTATATTTCAAAGAAGCTGAACAATAAATATAAAGAAAAAAAATTCAGGACAAAAACAAAGCCCTTTTCCTGCGCCTTCAGGCTGTAAATCAGCACAAAAGCCATCGCAAAAATCATTTTCAAAACAATGGAGCCCATAATCGACAAAACACCTGTTTCAGGACTTCTTTTTATCCCTAAAAAGGCAACCACATAAGCGATATAAGTAATCCCGCACAGGAAAGCAAAAACAGCCCAAAATTTACTGACCAGAACAGTTGTACCCGGAAATAGCGAGGGCAAAACAAAAGCAATCGCTGCCAATACAGCAGTATACATTAAATAAAAAAGCGTAAACCTGCTCAAATTCAATTCCATGTCGCAAAAGTAAACAAAATACCGCCGATCGCTTATTTTTTATTCAGCTGCCTCACCACCTGGTACAAGGAAACCGCAACGCCGGCCAGGCCCAGCAGTGCCATATAAATAGGCTTCTCTGTCTTCTGGTAGGCATCCAGTTTATAACCGGCAAAACAGAAAAGTCCGATCGTCACCAGCATCTGAAATGCCATCGATGAATATTTTAAAAAAGAGTTACTATTCTTTTTATCTTCGTTGTTCATATCCTTTAAATAAAACAAAGCATTTGTTAGAGATTTATTGCTGAATAAAATATTTTTGCATACATTTTAGTTTATACTACTTAAACCCAAAATTATACCCTTTGAATACGTATACCGTTTACAATTTAAGGTTAATACTCATCTGTTTAAGCATTTGCCTGCTCGGCTCCTGCAGTTCGCATAAAGATACAGCAACCAGCCGTGCTATGCAAAATCTCACTGCCCGCTACAATTATATCTATAATGCAAACTTAATACTAAAAGAGCATCAGGCAGAATTATTGAATCTATATCCTGAAAATTACGACGAAATCCTCAGTCTGTACCCGGGCGCAAAGACCTCCTCCCAAATCGTCCCTCTTGCTGAAAACAGCAATCCTGCCCTGGAAGAAATCATCCAAAAATCTCAGACCATCATTGCAGAAAAAAGTTTCAGTAATTACCTGGATGACGCCTATCTGCTGATCGGCAAAGCAAATTACTATAAAAACAACTTCTATAATTCGACCGAGTATTTCGATTACACCTCCAAAGCTTATAAAAACAAAATGCCGGTTTTTATAGAAGCCTTAAGCTGGAAAGCAAGAAGTTTAATGCAGCTGAGCCACCACAGTGAAGCCACAGAAGTGATCGACACGCTAAAGAAATATACTGCCCTTCAAAAAAAGAAAACAGCACTTCCCTTCGCCGTACAAGCACAAATGCTCATACATAAAGGCAAATATCAGGAGGCCATACCCGTTCTGGACAGTGCCCTTCGCTTGAGCAACACTAAGGAAGACAGGATCCGCTGGACCTATATCCTCGGTCAGTTGTACGAACAGGAAAAAATGTATAAGGAAGCACTTTCTAATTATAGAAAAGTCCAGAAAAGCAATACAGCGTTCGAATTGTATTTCAATGCCCATCTCAACAGGATCCGTGTCAATCACCTGCTGCTTGGAAAATCCTTCAATAAAGAGGAACAGTTGCTTTCTTTGCTTAAAGACGATAAAAGCCTGGAGTATAACGACCAGGTCTATTATCAAATTGCCACCCTTTATAATGAAGATGCCAATTATCAGGAAGCAGAGCAATATTATCTCCGTTCTGTCGGCGTAAGCACAGTAAATCAGTATCAAAAAGGCCTCTCCTACCTAAAAATTGCCGACCTCAATTTCAACCATTTTAAGAACTACCTCAAGGCAAAGCTATATTATGACAGCACAGTCAATACATTGCCGCCAAGTTACAGAGACTATCCGCTGATTGTTAAAAAAACGCAGAACCTGGAATACCTGACCTCCCGATACAAGACGATTGCCCATCAGGATACCCTCCAACTGGTCGCCAAACTGCCCGAAGATCAGCGTATGGCCAAAATTGAATCCATTATCAATATACCCGTACCAGAAGCCGCACCGGTATTTCGCAGCAGCCAGGTTGACAATCTCCGCGACAATACCAGAAATCCGACCCGAAATCAGCCAGGTTCTTCCTTTTATTTTAACAATCCTACCGCCCTAAGCAAAGGATTCTCAGATTTCAAAAGGCAATGGGGAAACCGAAGGCTGGAAGACAACTGGCGCCAGAGCATTAAGTCTTCTTATCAGGCAAGCACCCAGACAGACCCAGACAACCAAAGCATTGCAGCCGGGCCAGACAGCTCCAGAATAGTCTCGAAAGACAAAACTATGCTGATCAAAGAATTTTCCGACAGCCTGCCTTTGACCGCTGAAGCATTGGCAAGATCCAACCAAAAGATCATTGATGCCTATTTTGAGATCGCTAATTACTATCAGCAAGAACTCAACGACAATCCTGAAGCCATCAGGATCTATCAATTGCTGACAGAGCGGTATCCGGACAATAGTCACCAGGCTGCGATCTATTACAGCCTTTACCTGGGGTATAATGGCAGCGACAACATCAAATCGAATCAGTATAAGGATATGGTACTGTCTAAATACCCAACCTCAGTTTATGCCAGGACTATCCTTGATCCCTCCTTTTCCATCAAACAAAATGAACTGGAAACGGCAGCATTCCAAAAATACAATACTGTATTCGAACAGTACGAGCGAAAGGAATTTGACCAGGTCATCGCACATGTCGATCAGGCGCTTAAGGACAACAACAACTATCTATCTCCCCAGTTCTCTTATTTAAAAGCCATCGCCATTGGCCGTACCCAGCCTGTAGACAGCTTACTTAATGCTTTTCAGGGGATTCTTGATACTTATAAGACAGACAAACTCATTGTTCCATTGGTTACGGAACACATTAACTACATTACGAAGAACCTGGCCACATTCAAATCCAGAAGTGTAGCACTACTTGACTTTGACCCCAACGAACCATCTTTTGGCCTGAGAACAGCACCAGCCGCTACTGCACGTGTAAAACCAACACAGTCACCAACCGTTGCTTCTACCGTCCCCGAAGTTAAATCCATTCCTGCGCCGGTAAGCACTCCGCCAAAAGAAACACCAAAAGAAACAGCTCCGGCGGCACAGGCACCTTCAATCAAATCTGATGGGCTCTTTAATTCCGCCCCCTCCCAGCAATATTATTTTGTAATAAACGTTTCAGATGCCAGTCTAACCTTAAGTTCCTCCCGCTTTGGTATCGGCCAATTTAACCGTGGCACCTACGCTGGAAGTAATTTAAAGCACCAATTATTAGAATTTGACAATGAACAGCTTATTTATGTGGGTAACTTTAGTACTTTCGAAGAAGCCAAAAGCTATGCGGCAGATATTACTGCCCAATTGCCGAAAATCATGAAAGTCCCTGCCAATATATATACCAGTTTCGTGATCTCTAAAGAGAACTTCGATAAAGTGACCAGCAAAACACTGATCAACAGATACCTGGAATTTTATAAAACCCTTTAACAAATGAACAAATCCCTTTCTCAAGAAGACATTAAAAGATACAATTTAAGGCTCTGGAAACTACTGATCGGTGGTATCGCATTCTTTGCCTTGTTTATTATATTGATTGGCTTCGGATTGTTTGGCGCATTACCTTCCTTCCGCGCCATTGAGAACCCAAAAAGCAATCAGGCCACAGAAATCATCGCAGATGATGGCAGCGTGATCGGAACATATTTTATTGAAAACAGGTCTAATGTCGCTTACCATCAAATCTCACCGAATGTCATCAATGCCCTTATTGCCACGGAAGATATCCGTTTTAAGGAGCATTCAGGTATAGATTTTAAAAGAACATTTACCATTATATTCTACAACCTGATCGGCAAAAAACAAGGTGCCAGTACCATCACCCAACAGCTCGCCCTAAACCTTTTCTCTGAAGAGGGGCGTCAGAAAAACTTCTTTAAACGCCTGTTGCAAAAGTTCCAGGAGTGGATCGTTGCCGTCAAGCTGGAACGCAATTACACCAAAGAAGAAATTATCACCATGTATCTCAATACGGTCGACTTTGGCAACCAGGCCTATGGCATAAAATCTGCCGCCAGGGTCTACTTCAATACAACTCCGGATAAACTGTCGGTGCCACAGGCTGCAACCCTGGTGGGCATCCTCAAAGGGATCACCCGATACTCACCAACCAGGAACCCCGAGCGCGCGCTGGCCCGTAGAAATACCATCATGGAACTGATGATGAAAGCTGATCTGCTTACCCAGCAGCAGGTAGACAGCCATAAAGAAAAGCCGCTGGCGCTCAAGTTCAATGCCGCAACCGTCAATTCCGGCATCGCCCCTTATTTCAGGGCAGTGGTTAAAAGCGATATCAAACGGATCTTTGAAGAACGCTCGATCCTTAAAGCAGACGGTACACCGTATGACCTCGACCGGGATGGACTCCGCATCGTCACCACGCTCAATTACGATATGCAGGTCTATGCTGAGGAAGCGCAAAGAGAATATATGAAAATCCTGCAGGCGCAGTTTTCAGCAAGCTGGAAGGGCAGAAATCCTTTTAAAGGAAAGGACCTGCAAATCGACCAGGGAATAAAACGATCAGACCGCTACAAGGCCCTGAAAATGGAAGGCAAATCAGATGAAGAAATCCAGCAGGACTTCAATACCCCTACCCGCCTAAATATATTTACCTGGAAAGGAGACATCGACACCTTAATGAAACCGATCGATTCGGTAAAATATTATAAGCTATTGCTCCGCAATGCCATGATGGTCATGGACCCGCAAACGGGTTATGTTAAGGCTTGGGTAGGCGGCATCAATTACGACCACTTTAAATACGACCAGGTCAAAATGGGTACAAGACAGGTGGGTTCCACAGCCAAGCCTTTCACCTATTCAGTGGCTATAGAAAATGGCTACTCTCCCTGCTTTACCGTCATGAATGAACCCGTGACCATAGAAGTACCCGGTAGTGAACCATGGACGCCAAGGTCTTCCGGCACTATACCAGGAGCGTTAACTTTACAGAAGGCACTCGCGGCCTCACAAAACTATATTGCGGCTTACCTGATGAAACAAGTGGGGCCAACAGCCGTTGCTGCCCAGACAAAGAAAATGGGTATTCCCAATGTACCGGCTTATCCTTCTATCGCCTTGGGTTCCTTTGATGCCTCTGTATTTAATATGGTTGGTGCATATAGCGTATTTGCCAACAAAGGAGTGTATACAGAACCTACTTATATTCTCCGTATAGAAGACAGAGATGGTGCTGTACTGGTGGAAAACCGGCCAGTTCCAAAGCCTGTGATGAATGAAGAAGTCGCCTATGTAATGACCCGGATGCTGAGAGGTGTAGTGACCAGCGGAACAGGCTGGCGATTGGCCAGTAAATATGGCGTACGCGGTGCTATAGGTGGAAAAACCGGTACAACCAACAACAACTCGGATGGATGGTTTATGGGCATCACCCCTCAGTTGGTCGCCGGGGTCTGGACAGGATGCGAAGACCGGGCCTTCCACTTCATCAGTACCAATCAGGGCGAGGGTGCAAACACCGCTTTACCTATTTTTGCAGGCTTTATGAAAAGGGTATACGCCAATCCAAAGTTAAAGATCAGTGCTGCAGATTTTGTACCTCCGGCGACTGGTGTATCGATCACTTACGATTGCAACCAGTATCAGCAGGAACAAAAAGTTACGGAGCTTGACGAAAAATTAGGTTTTTAATATAACCACTATTCTATTCAATGAGTACTGCTTTTGACCATAGGAAGGCTTTGTCCGACATACCCCACAAACCTGGCGTATACCAGTTTTGGGATATTGACGGTACCCTGATTTATATAGGAAAAGCCAAAGACCTGCGCAACCGCGTCGGCTCCTATTTCAATAAGGACAACCAAATGAATGGAAAGACCAGGGTACTGGTCTCCCGGATCCGGAACATTACGTTTACCATTGTCGATACCGAGATTGATGCCTGGCTGCTGGAAAACAGCCTGATCAAAAAACATCAGCCCAGGTACAACATCATGCTTAAAGATGATAAGACCTATCCCTGGATCATCATCAAGAAGGAAAATTTCCCGCGCCTGTACTGGACCAGAAAAATGATCAAAGATGGCTCTACCTATTTCGGTCCCTATGCCTCGGTCGGCATGATGCATACCATTCTCGATCTCATTAAAGAAACCTATCCTCTACGCACCTGCAACCTCCCACTAACCAAAGACAACATAGAAGCAGGCAAATTTAAAGTTTGTCTGGAGTACCAGATCGGCAATTGCAAAGGCCCTTGTCAGGATTATCAGACAGCCGAGGACTACAATAAAAATATAGAGGAAATCAAAGACATCCTTAATGGAAAAATTGGCAACGTCATCCGCGATGTCAATCAGGTCATTAAAAAAGCGGTAGCAGAACTTAACTTCGAGTATGCCCACCAGTATCAGCGCAAATTGCTGGTACTCGAGAAGTACCAAAGTAAATCCACCGTTGTCAACAGCGCCATTACCAATATCGACGTCGTCAGTATTGCATCCGACGAGCGCTACGCCTTTGTAAATTATCTTAAAGTCATGAACGGGAGCATCATCCAGACCCAGACCATTGAGATCAAAAAGCGGCTGGATGAAACCGATGAAGAACTGCTGACCATCGCCATTACCGAATTCCGGACCAAATTCCATAGCACCTCTAAAGAAATAATCGTCCCTTTTGATATCATCCTGCTGGACACCAATCTCAAGTTTACCGTACCGAAACTGGGTGAAAAGAAAAAGCTTTTGGAGCTCTCTCAAAAAAACGTGTTATTTTTCAAGAAAGAGAAGCTGAATCAATACGAGAAACTCAATCCAGACCTGAGAACAGACCGCATCCTCTCCCAAATGCAAAAGGACTTAAGGTTGACCCAATTGCCGAAACACATTGAGTGCTTTGACAATTCCAACTTCCAGGGCAAGTATCCGGTGTCGGCCATCGTGGTCTTCAAAGATGCTAAACCTTCCAAGAAGGACTACAGGCATTTCAACGTCAAGACCGTCGAGGGGCCAAATGATTTTGCAACCATGGAGGAAGCTGTTTACAGGCGGTATAAGCGCATGCTGGAAGAAGAACAGACTTTGCCCCAGCTCATCATCATTGATGGTGGAAAAGGGCAGCTCTCGTCTGCCATGACCAGCTTAAAGAAGTTGGATATAGATAAAAAAGTAACCGTCATCGGTATCGCCAAAAGATTGGAAGAATTGTATTATCCCGGCGACAGCTATCCGCTATACCTGGATAAAAAATCGGAAACACTAAAGGTAATCCAGCAGCTCAGGGACGAAGCCCACCGGTTCGGCATTACCTTTCACAGAAAGAAAAGAGACCAGGGCACACTCAAAACCGAACTCGAGGAAATTGAAGGTATTGGCAAAACCACAGCAGATAAGCTTTTACGCCAGTTCAAATCGGTCAAAAAGATCAGAGAGGCATCAGAAGCTGAACTTTCTGCCATATTAAATAAAAAGCAGGTCTTAACCCTGCTCAATTACTTTCAAACAAATCCGTAATAAAAATTAGTACTCCCAAAGACTCTGCTCGAAATCAGAAATAGACTTCTTAATTCTTTCAGACTCATACAGCTTTTTAGGATCCTTTGGATCAGTAATGCCCATAAGATCAGCGATCGTCTGATTGCTCGGATTGGTCTGTTTCACAATATAGCTTGAAAATAATCTCCTGACAAAGAAATCATCAAAAGTCAGCGTAGAGGCATCATTACCAGGATTCAGTAATCTGGATTTGTTAAAGATCTCTCTCGCATCCTCAAAATAGATCCAGAATACCGGCTGCCAGTTGCCTTCTACCATTTTCATCGGTGCCAGGCCGATAATTCTCGGTTCAAAAACAGAACGCTTGACGTCCAATACCCAATCTTCTTTCATGCGGTACTTCATGAAATCATCTGGTCTGAACCTTCTTAGCGTCGGCTCAGACAATTTTCCTGTCACCGCATCTGGTGTGCCCTCAGTAAAGCCTCTCGCACTTCTTAGCGCATCCTGTGCGGACAATGCGATCTTAAAGGAGTCATTATCTTCCAGCACCCTCCCGGATGCAGTATCCTTAGGAGAATAAACTGTCAATTCCTCGTTTTCCACCGCCGTCATGATCAGGTCGATCAATTTGGAACCTTCTGCTTTCAGAACAGAATTGATGGTATCTCTCAGGTCTATTTCCCTCCAAATTCTTTTCGAATAAAATACATCTTCTTCCCGAAGCGCGGCATAAGGAACGAGGACATTGCTGTCTACATCCTTTCTTACCGAAAAGCCATCCTTTGGCGGCGTTTTGATCTTTGCCGGCCTTGGCCTGTTGACATCAGCAGGAGGAGGAGTAACGTTTTGAGCGACCACTACGCCTGTTGCGAACAACAATACTATTAAAGTATACCAAATCTTTTTCATATGCTATCTTGCTACAAATGTTATTCCGTCTAAAACTCTTTGCCGTCCGTCAGGCCCTTCTGTTACAATATCTTTAAAGATGACTGTGGCATTAGGTCTTAGGGAATTCAGCGCACCTTTTACCTGTCCGCTAAATGAAGCACCGCCATTCTGTATGGTTACCGCATCCGATTTAGGATTGATAAAAGTCACTGAAAAACGGATGACCCGGTATTTCAGATCAAACACAAAATCTTCCAGTTCTGTTTCCACCTGGCTGGATGCCGCCAACCATTCCAGGTCCACATTCCCACCAGATTTACCTCTCACAAATGCCTTAGGCGTTGGCAAAGCCTTCACCCTGAATTTCTGAGAACCAAGGTTAACGGATTTACCCGCATTGCTTGCGCTCACATTGATATTTACTTCCTTACCGATGAGGGCACCACCTACGTTGACCGAAAATTTACCATTTCCACCGGAAATTGATCCACCAGTGATCGACGCCCGAACACTCTCCAGAGGAAAGCCGGCCGCAGATACAGAGAAGGGATTTGGAATCCCCGCATAAATGACGTTCATTTTATCAGGTGATACGGTTGCCGAAGGCTTCGCTACCTGATAAGTCTGTACCGGTGTAGGATATTCCTTGATTTCTCCGTTCGTCTGCCTAACCCTAACTTTCCCGGTCCATGTAAACACACCTACAGAGTTCGTGCTTCCGGTATAAGTCGCCTTACCATCCTTTACCGTAAGCGGCACTCCGTTTACCGTAATTTCAGGAGCAGACTTCTTATCACTTGCAGTCAAAAACACCTGTGCAGTATACGGCTGCCCTTGTATAACATAAGAACTAGGTGCCACAGCAACCGCATCAAATTGATCCAGGTTGACTAAGGATTTGTCCATATTTCCAAATAGCTTCTTTACCACCTCAGCTTCTGCATTTTTAATATCTGCTTGCAGCTTAGTCAAAATCGTATTGGCAGCAGTCAATGGCGTACCATCACCAAAATTGATATCTTCCCATTTTTGCTTTCCATCATTCCTGCGCTTTTCTGCATCTTTGGCTTCCAGAGAAAAAGAAACACCTGCCCTGTCAGCAGGATCCAGTAAAGCAATCAACTTTTCTCTGGTTTCATTAATCTCGGCCTTTAACTTCGCTCCTTCCTTTTGATTGAGCATAATACCCTGGGCAATGTCCTGATTGTCACGGCTCACTATATCTCCGGTTTCTTCATCTATACCACCACCAGCTTCTACAAACCGGTCCTTCAATTTTTGAATATAGGTATTTAAATCATCTGCATATACCTTCGCTTTCATAGCCTTATCCCATATCGGCTTTGCCCTTGCAGGCTCGTCTTTCAATTTGGAGCTTTCAAATGAAGTAAATAATTGATCTACGCTGGTACTTACGTTCGCTTTAGCTGTTTCCAGACTATCATTGATATTCTTGAATGCATCCAATACGGTATCTGTTACATTCAACGCAAGCATCGCAAGCAATACCAAATACATGATATTGATCATCTTCTGCCTCGTCGTTACTTTTCCTCCGGCCATTTTAACAGGTATGTTTCGTCAGTTAAAAATAAATAGGTTATTTAAGATACTCTTGGCTGGTTCATGGCAGTAAGCATATTGCCATATATCGCATTTAATGAAGACAAGTTTTTCGCCAGCTTGCCCACTTCTTCTTTAAACTGCTTCGAATCTTCCATAGATTCATTGAAGTTGTTCATCGTCAGAGAAAGATTTTGGTAAAACTTATTCATAGACTTCAAATGTGCACTGGAGTCCTGCAGTTCCAATTCATAAACTGCATTTAAAGCAGAAAGATTTTTAGCAAGTGCATTGACCTGGTCATGATACGCACGGGAATCCACATTGCTTTCACCCATTTCGGCCAGCTGCGCTGTTGCTTTTCCAAAGGCAGTATTCAGATTGTCGAAACTCGCTGAAGCAGTTTTGACCTTGGAAGTAAATTCATTGGTTGCCACAGAAGCATCGGCTACTGTAGATATCGTTGCAACTTTATCGCCAAACGTACGCAGCCCATTGCCCAGGCTTTCGATCAGTTCCGGCCCAACTTTCGCATCTGAAAGCATTTTGTCCAGCGCTGCTGTATTGGAAAAACCAGAAGCTGCTGCAACAGGCCTCGCAGATGATTTAGGAAGTTCCCCGTCAAAGTCATCACGAAGTTCAGGATAGACCCGCTCCCAGGCAGGCTCCTGCTCTGGCTGAATGAATCCGGTCAATGCAAATAAGAAAGCTTCGACGCCCAAACCAATACCGATGGCATAATTGCCTAATGAACCTCCAATATGCAGGATCTTAAAAAGCGCCCCTAGGATTACTACACTGGCACCCAGCGAAATAGCTAAGTGCATCTTATCAAATTTTTTCTTTGCTGCCATTGTTAGTCGAATAGGTAAATGTTATATTATAGGTTGAAATGTCATTATTTGATATCCGTGCCCGGGAAAGCCGAAATACACCTGAACCCGATGTAAGATCTGGCCTGGTCCTGATATTCATACGTAGCTACCGCATTTTGCAAAAAGAAGCCCATGTCTTTCCATGAACCACCTCTGACCACCTTACGCTTCATATATTTGCTGTCTGATGGCCGGGCCACATACGTGAAATTAGGATTAAAATCAGGCATCATCGGAGAAGCAGACTGGTTGTAAGACGTTACTGTCCACTCCGCTACGTTGCCGGCCATATTGTATAAACCATAGTCATTCGGAAAATAAGAACGGACGTTTACCGTATATAACCCGCCGTCGTCAGAATAGTTTCCACGACCTACCTTAAAATTGGCCTGCATACAGCCTTTGGTGTTTCTGATATAAGGGCCGCCCCATGGATATTTGGTCTTCACATTGCCGCCTCTCGCAGCATATTCAAATTGCGCGTCACTTGGCAGTTGATATTCAGGGCGGGAGTTTAAAGGCAATTTTCTGCTCACCGCTACCGACTCATAAAAACGGGTACGCCATACACAAAATGCAGTAGCCTGCTCCCAGGTGACACCCACCACAGGATAATTGTCATAACCCGGGTGGTTGAAATAAGTCTTCACCATCGGATCATTCTGCGAATACGAATAATCTACTTTCCAAACCATGGTATCCGGGTATACACTCACCGAAGGAAACTCATTCGGGTTGTTTGGATCCGGATTGTCCACATAGCTTTCTATAAAATCTTTTCTGTTCTTTGTCGGATCATTTTTACCCTTTTCAGCCAGATCCAGGTTTAACCGGCCATAGGAATAGCGAAGTTTCCGAATATCGATTTCCTTCCTTCCCGGCAGGGCATCCGCACCACTGTAATACATATCATTGAGCTGATTGCCCAATCCACCGGTCTTCGTGGTCCATAACCTCGAACCATTACCTACTTTTCTCCAGTCGATATTTTGGTCTGTAGAAGCGCCGACCGTATTGTCTCCTGCTGGCAAAGGCTTATAAAATGCCGCTGCTCCGCTTGGGCCCAAAGAGCTTATCGCTACAGAATCACGTACCCAGTTCACAAATTGTCTGTACTCCGCATTAGAAATTTCGGTCTGATCCATGTAAAAAGCACTGAATGAGGTCATTCTGCTGGGTGAACCCTGAGAATTGTTGATATCTTCGTCAGACATCCCTATGAGCGTTCTTCCTGGCGGAATATACACCATACCCAAAGGGACCCTGTTGTTCTTAAACTTCTTATTATAAACCCCGACAAGCTCACCCTGTCCGCCCTTCCCGCAACTCGAAAACAGCGCCGTTATAATAATCAAACCCAGTAAGTATATATTTTTCATATTCTATTCAAGCAATTTAGAGCAATTTTATCAAATTGAATTGACATAAGCAATTGATAAAGATAAAAATAAACGCTTAAATAATACAATACGACCGAAAAAATTATTTATTCGATACCTTGATGTAATTCTCAATAGCCATGATCATAGAGGGTGCCTCCGGCGATGGGGCGGCGATATCAACAATCAGATTGGCATCTGTAACCGCCTTATGTGTATTCACACCAAAGGCCGCTATACGGGTATTGTTTTGCGCAAAATTTGGAAAATTGGTAAACAATGATTGTATGCTCGACGGACTAAAGAAGGCAAGCACATCATAAAACACCTCAGCAAGATCAGAAAGATCACTCACTACGGTCTTAAACAATACCGCCGGAGTTACATTATATCCGTTCTTCTGAAGAAAATTCATGGTCGCCTCCGTAGCCACATCAGAACAAGGGTATAGAAATTTCTCATCCGCATGCTTTTTCATCACATCTGAAAGGTCTGAAGCCGTCTGCTTTCCAAAGAAAATCTTCCGCTTTCTATATTGAATATATTTTTGAAGATATAAAGCGGTAGACTCAGAAATACAAAAATATTTTAAATCCGCAGGCACATCATACCTCATTTCCTCGCTAATCCTAAAAAAATGATCTACTGCGTTTCTACTGGTAAAAACAACGGCTGTATAGTCCGCCAGGTTAATTTTATCCTTTCTGAAATCTCTGGCAGGGACACCTTCCACATGAATAAATGATCTAAAATCAATCTTCAGGTTATATTTTTTTGCCAGATCAAAATAAGGAGACTTCTCTGTTTCCGGCTTTGGTAAAGTGATCAATATACTTTTTACTTTACGTACCCTGTCTGCTGTCTTTTCTTGCATTTTATATAATTAGCACTTAATATCCTTATAATCCTATGGTCTTGATTAGTATCAATATAGGGCAAATTTCGAGGGCACAAAAGTACAAAAATAAATACACTTTTGAAAACTGATAGTGAGATAAAATATTTACACCCGCCCTAATGAATTGAAAAACAAAAATTACGACCATGATCAGCACCGAAATCGCGATATAATAAACACCGTATCGAAGTGGAGATAAGGCAAATGCGATCACCAGGGGAATAAAGAGCAGGGAGATATTAAAATAGCTCAGATATAAAATCGAAACATATTCATTGACCGGCTTCTGGACATTAAATAGATGCCCCAATACCCGCAATAAGACAATTTTCAAGGCATAAAGCAAAATAATCAGCAGGGATATACTCATAAATGTAGCAAAACCGGATGACCCAAAAGACAAGTGATAGTATTGTGTGACCAGGTAAAAGAACAATCCGATGGTAAAACCAAACTGGATAAACAGCAATAGAAATGGCCAGGATGTAAAAAGATTATCCTCCTTATTTAAATTGTTCAGCATCCTGTTGCTGAAAAAAGATTGCACAATGCTCTGAAGCTGCTTCGAAAAAGACCTTTTAAGCAAAGCAAATACAAGCAGCAAAAATACCACAAAGACCAGTACCCACAGTTCCCCTTTAGGCACCGGCTGCCCCGAGATAAACCGCCTGGCAACCTGATCTCCCTTCCTTAACTCATACCAGGGCACATTCGGCAAACTGTAAACCTGGGCCTGAAGAATGCTGTCTATCAGGATGTGTTTATTGATCAGTGAATCAGGAGCCATCCAGGTATGCGTCATGATGGAATCTGTGACAAACTTTTGTCTGGCGGCAAAAGCGATCTTTTCTGCTACTTTTACACTATCCATGTGTCTTCTGATGCTGTCACGCTGCGCGTAGCTCATCCTGACGGCCCCGATCTTTCTTTCGCCAGGCAACTCTTGAGCGGACAAAGCCGTAGCAGAACACATTAAAACAACCAGCAATAAAAAAGAGAAGTATCTATACATGCCAACAAGAAGACCGGACATAATCCCAGTCCCCGGCAAATTTAAACTTATTGTTTTAAATTAATGTTAAACACAAATAATACTTAACTTTAATCCAAGGGTGATAGTCAGCAGCCTGCTTTATTTTTAAGTGCAGATCCAAACTTTTTTTACCTTTAAAACGTTGAGTTACATTAATTGACAATCTTTCATTAGTTTTGCATACCAAGATCTTTTATAATTATGTCACAATCTTTCATGATCAGCAGGTATTCATTAAGCGGACAGCTATTGGAAACCTACCCCAATGCAAGAATCGCCGCGGAAGCAATGAACACTTCGCAGCAATATCTTTCAATGGCTGCCAATCCCGGCAGCAGGGTACACACAGCGCTCGGTTATTTATGGAGAAGGGGGAAATCTCCGGATCTGGACATGAAGCCAATATTGAAGAAAAAATACGCAGGAGGTTCTCCGCTTGCAAAGCAACAGCATACCGTAGGACAGTACGACCTGGAAGGCAATCTGCTCAATACCTTTACCAATAGCAAAACGGCGGCAAGGGCCGCAGGTGTCCACTATAATGGTGTTCGTGATGTCATTAAGGGCAGAGGACTCACCTATGGAGGTTTCATATGGTGCAAATCTATGAAAAAGAAGATCGAGGTCAATCCCAGGATAAAAGAAATCAAATTTGGCATCTCACAATATGACCTCAATGGCCGGTGGATCAGGTCATTCAAAAGCGGTCTGGAAGCAGAGAAGATCACCGGAATTGGCAACGACAACATCTCCCTGGCCATAAAAGGTAAAACCACCCTGACCGCCGGAGGATATATGTGGCGAAAAGGGCAGGAATTGAGGATCAATATCAGCGAGCTGCGCAACGCACCGCAATTTGAAAAGTCCAGACTAGCCAGGCACATCAAGAACAAGAGAAAGGAAAATCTGGAAAAAACTAAACCCAGTCAGGATCCGAAATAACGATCACATATCATAAAAACTAAAAAGGCAGTCCAAAAAAGACTGCCTTTTTTTATCGATCTAACTGAACTTCTCACTGTCCGACAACGATAAGGAATCAATGTTGATAAATATAAAAGTCAATATAACATCGATTGAAAACTAATTAAAATATAGGTTTGGTTAGGGTTTGATAAGAGTTTGATAGGGGTTTGGTAGGGCCTTGATAAGACCAATTGACCTATTAAACCCTAATTAATATCTAATCAATACTTAATTAAAGTATTGTTAATTCTAATATTTATCTATTATTAATATGGTTTTATAATCTTCTTCATAGAAACATTATATATAAAAGAGCACGGTCAGGTATTCCTGCCGTGCTTTTTAGTGGGCATTTATTCAGTTATTTATTCAACCCCTGCTTTTCAGCAATAAATTTTTGATCTATGCTAGATATCATAGACTCAAGGTGTAGTCTTGTCATCTTATCTAAACCCTGGTTTTTCAAAGCGTTTCTAAAAGACTGCTGGAGTGATTTTATTCTGTCGCGCAGAATCGCATTCATATCTGTCACTCCAAAACGATACGTGCCCGGCGGTGTGATCATCGTCATGTCGTTATAAAATCCCTGAACCAGAAGACGGTTTAGATATAGCTTCTGCAGATTGCGGCGATAAAAATCTACATTTTTGCGCACCCGAAACTCCTTGAAGATGCCTCTTTCGAGGTCATTAAAAAAGGCGTTCAGGGTGTATGCATTTTTATTTTCATACTCAGCGGTAAGCATGCGGCTCATCTTTGCCCGGGTAATGATGTCATTAATGGTCGTTTCCTGTAATGCGCTTACTTCCATTGCAAAATTGATTCCTGTTTTGCTCAGCACGCTTTTATTGTTCAACCAAAAAGGGGTATCAAAAATCTGAGCATGCAAAAAGTTGACCGCACTTCTTTGCAGCGCAAACGGTACCGGTTCTATGATCTTACCTGCTTCTCCATTTACCCTTGGTGTTACATATTCTCCGGAGATATTTTTACTAACGTGTCTTAGGTACAGGCTATATTGATCCCAAAGGCCTTCATAGGCTTTGAACAGTTTCTCCTGACTTTCACCCGGTATCGTTACCCAGCTTTCTATCTTTGGAAGAATTCTTTTGAGGTTTTTAATGCCATACGCTCCTGCAACCATCGCATTATCACCCAGGTCTTCATTTTGAGACCTTGGATCAAATGGCTGCATTTCATTACCGAACCAAAGTCGTTTGTTGCTTTTCAACGAGTCTGAAACAACCTTTACCTGCGCTTTATTTTCTTCTTCAGCCGATTGATATTGCGGCAGCCAACGGTATCCCCATTGGATCGCCCATTTGTCATAGTCCCCTATTCTAGGGAAGATACCCGCACGACTGATGTTGTCTTCCGGCTGTGCCACGTAATTGAAACGTGCATAATCCATGATGGAAGGCGTGTGTCCGTGCTTTTCTACCCATTGCTTATCTCTGAGCTTTTCAACCGGAACAGTAGAGCTGGAACCGAAGTTGTGGCGCAGACCCAATGCGTGACCGACCTCGTGTGAGGACACAAAACGGATCAGTTCACCCATTAATTCGTTATCAAAAGGCAATTTCCTGGCTCCCGGGTCTACTGCCGCAGCCTGCATCATATACCAGCGCTGCAACAAAGCCATCACATTGTGATACCAGAAAATATGGCTTTCAATGATCTCGCCACTTCTTGGATCGGCTACGCTTGGACCCATCGCGTTTGGTATAGCGGAGGGGCGATAAATCACGGCTGAATGGCTGGCATCATCGATGCTCCAGGTGCTGTCCTGCGCTTTGGTCGGTGCTTCCAATCCGATAATTGCATTTTTAAATCCTGCGGCTTCAAACGCAATATTCCAGTCGTTAATCCCCTGGATCAGATAAGGCACCCATTTTTTTGGGGTAACCGGATCGATGTAGAATACGATCTTTTTGGCGGGCTCTACCAGCTCCCCTCTTTTATACTTTTCTACGTCCTCTGGTCTGGGTTCCAGTTTCCAGCGGGTAATGTAGGTCGTGGTGGCCACACCCTGTGGATTGGCATCAAAATCTTTAAAAGACTTGGTAAAATAGCCTACACGTTGATCTTCCAGTCTTGGACGCATCGGTACTTTTGGCAATAGCGCCATAGAAGAATTCAGTTCCACCGTATAATTGGAACTCGTGGGGTTTCTACCGGCTGCATACGTTTTTACTGCACGTATCTCTACATTTTTCTGCGTAGCATGGATATAGTTGACATAGCTCATATCGTTTTGCTGAGCTCCCATACCGGCACGTTCCTTAAATTGCTTACGCTCAAAATAGATGATCTCATTGTCGCTGTTCAGAAAGTCCGTTACGTCGACAACCACCGCATTAGAATCCTTCGGCATGCTCACAATAGGCCAGGCCTGTGCGATCGCCTGTACATTGTTTTTATCCACGCTGGCAAACATGGTTTTGGTACTGTCGCCTGAGTATTCAGAGAAGGATATCCTTCTTAAGAAAAGTTTACGGTCCGGTCCTTTTTCAAAACGGTATACACTTTCCCCGATCTGATCACCCGCGTAACCGTAGTTGCCATTGCGCATATCGGCTGAAGCTTTTGACACGCGGTTGACGATCAGGATATCCCTGCCCATGATGCTGTCTGGCACCTCAAAATAAAACTTACGGTCGTTTTGGTGTACCTTGAAATAACCAGACTGGGTTTTGGTCGTCTTTGTGATAATCTCGCTGTAAGGCTTTAGAGCTTTGGCTTTCTTCAGGCTGTCTGCCGTTTTCTTTGCCGGATCTACCGCTGCCACAGCTTTTACCGGGGCAGGCTTTTTCTTAAACAGGGCACAGCCTGAGCCTAGCGTAGCCAGGCCCAGTACACTGTACAGTACTATGGATTTACTTTTGAACATGTTGAATAATTAATTCAGTTTTTTACGATTTCTCTAAATTTTGAGTGTGTTATTTAGATTTTGCCTCTACCTGGGGTTTTGGATGATTTCGGGGTTGAAGTCAATATACTTATCACCGATGGCAAAGGTATAGCGGTTGCTGTTGGGCTCCAGGCGGTAGGTTGTACCTTTAAATACGCGCGTTACGGTATTAACGAAACCCGCATCTTTGGTCAACCTACGCTGATCAAACCATCTGAACCCTCTTCCCAAAAACTCTCTTTTGCGCTCGTCGATGACCATGCGCAAAGCTGCGTCGCCCGATGCAGGCGCTACATCTACGTAAGGGACAGTATTGTTAAAGCGCTTTTTACGCAGTTCATTCAGGACAGCTGCCGCAGCCGAAGGGTTGTTGGCCCGTGCTTCACATTCTGCTTTAATGAGCATCATCTCTGGTACGCTAGGACCTACATAGGTGCCATCACCGGCCAGGCGGAAACGCATATAGACACGAGTATTTAGGGTATTGCTGCCTGGTACAGATGGGCCTGCTCCCGTAAAAATAGTGTAACGCAGATCGTTTACTTTATCAAACATGCTTTCTGCATCTGCGCTCAATGGAAAAGAGTTTGAACCTGAACGCGTGCGCTTGAAAAGTAATTCTTCTGGGTTGAGCACCTTGTTTGGTATGGTAGTAGGTGCGGCCTTATACGAATTCAGATCCAACAGGGCGCTTTTCAATCCTAATGAGAGTTCAGCGTAGCGTTTTGCTTCCGTAAATTCACGCTTGTTTAAATACACACGGGCGAGTATAGCATATGCAGCAGCTTTAGATGGATTAGGCGAGAAATCCGGAAGATTGGGTAAAGCAGGTATTGCCTGAGTGATGTCTGCCAGCACCTGATCGTAAACCTGAGCAATGCTCGCCCTGGTCAGGTCAGTCAAAAATTTAGGTTCTAATACCAATGGAACGCCCGGATCTGTCGCAGCGGTAGCGGCATCATATTGTTTCGCATAGGAATTTACCAGTGTATAATAATCGTAGGCACGGTGTAAGAGCGCTGAGGCACGAGCAGCTTGCTTTTCAGAATCTGAACCGGTGCTGCCCATTACACCGCTAATGACCGTATTGTAAATAAAGATTCGCTTGTATGTTTCGCTCCAATCGGTATCTTCTTCCGAAGAACTCACAAACTTTTCATTCCAGGTATGCACGTTGGTCACGGTAGGGTTCAACGTGTTTTGCCAGGTAGCTTCTTCCGAAGTAATGTCATCCCCAGAATATAAAGGATAAAAATAAGACTGTTCGATCGTGTTATAGTTGTACAACAACTGCTGATAGTCTGTGGTCGTACTCAACACCTTTGATTGCTCAGGTGGGATCTCCACATACTTGCGGCAGCCTGCATTTCCCATCAGGATACCACCTATCATTAAAATATATATAAGCTTATTCATCTTCGAAAATTAAAAGGTTACACTTAGGTTAAAGAAATAGTTGCGCGTCGGCGGCAAGTTGGTGAAAGCTTCCGTCATCTGATAATCCGGATCGATACCTTCGTCATTCGCAACCCAAAGCAGTCCAAGATTAGATATCGTGGCACCAATATTTGCTGCTTTCACAAACTTGGTCTGATCTAAGAAACGCTTAGGCACACTATAAGAAAGGGACAATTGCTGAAAACGTATATGGCCTGCATCTCGGATATTGATATCAGAATTTCTATACCAGCTGATGCTGTTAAGAGTATTTCCTGTCAATCCTGGCACATCTGTAAACACCTCATCTCCAGGTTGTCTCCAGCGTTCTGTTAATTTCACACTGGTAGCCAGCAATCCTGAATGACCGGTTCCAGTAGGATAGTTGGAGCTATTGATGTTTTTGATTAAAAACCTATGTCCCAAGTTATAAGTTATTCTTGCCATCAGACTCAGATTTCCATACCTAAATGTATTCATGAACCCACCAAAGTAAGGAGGAGTAGTACGTCCGCCATACACCCGGTCTTCCGCTTTGATCGTAGGGAATCCCGTCGAACTCAATACATCACCTGCAGCATTATAAATCTGCGATTGTCCAGTCGCATTCAGACCTGCCCAGCGATAGGCAAATAAATTGTCGACTGGATAACCAGAGGTAAGAATAGGCAGCCCTACTGTCGTAGTTACTGGCGGAAAGCGCGCATCCGTTACTTTATTGTTGTTGTATGCCAGGTTAAGTGTGGAGTTCCATTCAAATTTACCCGCTTTAAGGATCTGTCCGTTCAACCCAAGGTCTACACCATTGCTTTCCAGGTCGCCTGCGTTATACAATAATGTGCCAAATCCGTAGGTCGTATTAATTGGCAGATTAATCAGAATGTCGTAAGATTTCTTTTTATACACGTCCAGGTTAAAACTCAATCTGCTGTTAAATAAACTCACATCTATACCGAAGTTGGTTGTTTTTGTGGTCTCCCAATTGATGCCCTGGTTGGCAGGATTAGAAATGGATACATAGGGCAACTGCGTGTAAGAATCTACGAGCGGTGCGCCGATGGTTGTATAGTTGTTGGACACCAATGGAGGATTTCCTGCCGTACCAACAGTTGCCCTCAAACTCAAACCGTTTATCCAACCTACATTCTGCATGAAATCTTCTGCTTTGACATCCCATCTTAATCCTGTGGACCATAGAGGTCTGGCACGGTCGCCTCTATCTACACCCAGGATATTGATGTCATCCAATCTGACACTACCTGTTGCAAAATACTTCTGTTTATAATTGTAGCTTCCTGCAGAATAGTAAGACAAATAGCGCTGACGGCCTTTAAAAACTGTGGTTGGCACAGACAAACGCGCGCTACCTCCGGCCAATGTAGAATAATTGGCCGTCGCATTCACCGCTACAGAAGTAGAAGTCTGCTCATCATAGCCATATAGCGTGGCTTCATTGCCGGCATATTTAGCCTGGCGGATTTCAGTACCTGCCAACACTTCTATGCGATGGTCTTCCGCAAAAGTCTTCTTTGCATCCAATTGTCCCCTTAGTCCATAATCATCATTGATATTTCTGCTGCTTTTGTAGATCCCACCTTTTGGCACAGCATTCACTCTAAGGAAATTTTGATTGTTTAAGTTGGCCGGGTTATGGGAATTGTTGAATAGATCACGTGTAGCATAGCTGTTCAGGTTTTGATTATTTACCTGATCGGTCAAGTTTCTTTGCATTTGCCCTGACGCGGTAGCCGTCAACCAGTTTGTAATTTTGCCGGTGATGCTTGAGTTTACTCTAAAGGCATTCCTGGAGGTGATCGTATGATTATAGTTCAACTCATCAATTGCATTATATGTCCATGGCATAAGGTTGCGCACCCTGGTTAGACTGTCTGACGTATATTTTGTATAGGTCACGCCTTTATAGATGCGATTTCCGTTTTGATCGACTAGCAGTTCATAAGGTGTCATACCATATGCACCTACACTCAATGCCCGTAATGCAGCACTGTTCACCTGAGCTTTAGCCGCATTGTAGCTGAGCCCTGTATTGACGGTAAGTCTCTTATTTAAAAACTCATTGGTAAAATTGGAATTGACCGAATAAGTCTCACCACTATTGCTTCTGAATATCGGCTGGTCTTTGGTATAGTTACCTGAAATGAAATAGGAACTATTATTTGCACCACCCGAAAAAGACAAATTATATTGTTGCGTCACTGCCCGTTGCAACATATAATCTCTCAGCTGATCTCTGTTCGAGCGGTTGCTCAACACATTGAGAGCAGAGTCTCTCTGTGCGATATTTTGAGTCGTCGGATTTCTTTTGGCCTTAAACATCCATTCCATAGCTTCGCTTACAGGGCCGGTCCTCCAGCCATTTGCTGGCGAAGACAATAGCGCCGCTACCGGATCCTGAATAAAGTTCTTGTCAACCAGTTCCTGCTCCAGCTCGATATACTGAGCGCTGTTCATGGCAGTCATATTTCTGAAATTACCTGGTTCTGCGGTGCTCAACGAAGTGTTGAAACTGATATCAGAGGTGTTTTTCTTACCCTTTTTGGTCGTAATGACGATAACTCCATTGGCTGCTCTGGCACCCCAAATTGCGGATGCAGCAGCATCTTTTAAAAATGTAATACTTTCAATATCGTTTGGATTGAAGGTCCCCAAAATGGCATTACCAGATGTGGAGGTATTGAGCTGGTTGGCAGGATTTCCATTGATTTGGTCAGAGGTTACAGTAGTCAAATTCTGACTAATTGCAGGGAATCCGTCGATTACGATTAGAGGAGGATAGTTAGATGAGAATGAACTCACACTTCTGATCTGTATTTTATTGGTTCTCGGATCAAATTGCACTCCAGGTATTTGTCCGGCAAGACGATCCAGTAAATTGACATCTGGTGCTTTCGCGATATCCTCAGCCGTGATCACACTATATGAACCCGTTACATTTTCTTTCTTTAATGTTTGATAACCTGTAGAAATCACGACACCTTCCAGCGTCTCTACTACTGGCGAAAGCCGCACATACATCGTCTCTGATATCGACATAGACTTAGCGGCATATCCAATACTGGAAAAACTCAACGACGCATTGTCTTCCACATCGGCGAAGCGGAAAAGCCCCTCCGCATTCGTACTCACCGAACGCTTCGTACCCGTCAGCGTGACCGTTACTCCCGGAATAGGTTGGTTCGTTTCTGAATCCACCACCTTTCCCTCAACGGTGATCCTTGCGAAAAACCCCGCAACACGGTCTAAAATACCTTGCTCCCTGCGCTTCACGACGACCGTATTGTTTACAATTTCATAAGTCAGCGATCTTGGTGTCAGTACCGACTTTAACACATCCTCCAAAGGCTGATCGCTAAATGAAGCATTAAACTGCAACGCATCATTCACTTTATCCTGCTCATAGAACACATTGTAGCCTGTCTGCTTCCTGATTTCGGTAAACAAGCGTTTCAGCGACGCATTTTTTTGGTTTAAAGTTACTCTCTGAGCGAAGCCTGTGGCGCTGACCTGCATCAGAAAGGTGGTCATTAGTAGTATCGTTAGTTTCATAACACGAACTATAGGTTGATTCGTCCAGGTACGAAGCCCGGACCGGAATAGATCCTTAAATTTCATTACATTTGTTTTTTAGTGGTTTAGCTGTTACTGTGAATACGTATAATCTGAACACTAATCTTAGCCGGGGATGTTCTCAGCATTCCCGGTTTCTTTTTAGTATCCCTCTTTAAAGTAAGTTTATTGCAATGCGGTCACCCTCCTTCCTTCCATTTTAAAGTGAACTGATCCTGTTGATTCCAACACTTCCAACAATTGGGATATCTTTTTAAAGCGGGAGATGGTGCCTCTAAACACCTGCTTTTTTAAATTATCGTTCTCAAAAACAACTTCTACATCGTACCAGCGCTCTACTTCTTTCATTATACTTTCCAGGTCCTGACCGCTAAACATAAACAGGCCATTTTTCCAGGCCACTGCCTCTTCCGTGTCTATTTCCGCCACTTTTATCCGGCCATTGCTCAAAACAGATTGCTCACCTGGCTTTAAAACCTCTGCCGCCCCCCTGCTCAGATCTGCGACTACAGAAGACACCCTGACGGATCCTTCCAGCAAAGTGGTCTTGGAATTTCTATCTTTCTCATAAGCATCGATATTGAAGTGTGTACCCAATACCTCCACTTCCTGTTTGGCCGTACCGACCACAAAAGGAATGTCCTGGCTGAGCTTTTTTACCTCAAAATATGCTTCCCCATCAAGCCGGACGGTTCTTTTCGCCATTCCGGCAAAGCTGGCCGGGAACTCCAGGCTGGAGGCTGCATTGAGCCATACCTTCGTGCCATCGGGCAATATGACCTGGTATTGTCCGCCTTTAGGGGTATTGATTTGCATCGCTTTAGCGCCCGACAATTGTCCGCTTTCTGAAGATATATTTAGTTTTTCCCCATCTGAATAGGCCAGCGAAGAAGCATCAATGACCACGCCTGCTTTGGCGTCACTCAAAACTACGGTCTTGCCATTGGCCAGCGTCAGCGTAGCGGTATTCTTACCCGGATTCACATCGTTTGCATAAATAGAAGCGCGGTTTGCGCGCATCTCCCTGATGTCCGAGATATAAAAATATCCTGCTATACCCGCGATCAGTGCTATAGATGCAGCAACTGCCCACTTTACACTTCTTCTTAAATTTCCAGGGGCAAGTTTGATGCTGCCCGCATCCCAGCGCACTGTGGCCAGCATCCTGTTCCGTTGCGTAAGTTCATCTGGCGCAAATTCAGGCTCAACAAACACCGGTTCATCCTGATCTTTATGGTACCAATTTGAAAATTCAGTTGCCTCAGCTGAAGTAATGCTGCCATTCATCCATTTCTCTGCCAGTTCCTGATGTCTTTTTTCGATGCTGCCCTTATCCATTTAAAGATGTCCTTTAATAGTATATCGGCCGAAGGGCATAAAACCCTATACTCAGTTTAAAAAAAATTAAAACAAAATGAAGAAATGCGTATCGCCCAGTTTTCCACGCAGCGTTTTCATCGCCCGGGTCAGATGGGCCTCTACCGTTTTCTCTGATATTCCCTGATCTGCCGCGATGTCCTTATGGCTATAGCCTTGCTCTTTACTGAGCTGGTATACCACTCTGCATTTCTCCGGCAGCTCCTGTACATATTGTTCCAGTCGCTGTCGCAGCTCTTCAAAGCTCAGCCAGTTCTGGGTATAGTCATCCCGGTCAGACTGGCGCGAGGCAATATAGGCCTCATAATCATTGCGATGGTGTAGCCTGGCCAGGTAATCAATGATCTTATATTTTAAAGCTACAGACAAATACGCATTAAAGGTCGTAGTGATGGTAATCGAATTTCGCCTTTGCCAAATATCGGCAAGGATGTCCTGGGCAAGCTCTTCCGCGACAGCCTTATCCTTTAATTTATTGGTTGCAATGACAAACAGTTTTTTCCAATAGCGGTCATAAAGTTCCGTAAAAGCATCCCGATCGTCCTTTTTTAACAAGGCTGTCAGTTCCTGGTCCGTACGTACGCCATAAGCAGCCATGTTGATTTATGATGAATACAAAGTTACCAAATTCTAATGCAAGTTTATACATATATTTCCGACTTACCAACCATTGGTCAATCTACGGGTCCGGAGCAAATGGAGGGCATCTTCCTGGATTTCCAATTTATTGATGCTTAACAAAATGGAACAGATTTATTAATTATTTCCTAATCTGCGGAAATTACCTTTGCTCCCATTACACATAATAAATGAACACATGGGGATTGAATGTAAACAGGAATCTGAGTTTCAAAAAAAGACCGTTAAGGGCCAGGAAGAAATTCTTGGAAATACAAAATCAATTTCATACATTCGAAAACGTATACGTACACCTAACCAAATATTAATGAATCAGTACAAAATCCTCTCCGATGATGAATTGGTTTGTCTTTTAGAAGAAGGCGATAGTAAGGCGTATGCAGAAACCTATCAAAGATATTGGGCTATATTGTTTCGCCATGCCCGCAAAATGCTCCAGAATGACGATGAAGCGAAAGATGTGGTACAAGATCTGTTTGCCGCACTCTGGACCAAAAGAACGGAGTTAAACCTTACCGGTTCGCTATCTTCTTATCTTTATTCTGCCACCAGGTACAAAGTATTTGACCTGATCGATAAAAACAAAGTCCGCAGCCACTACCTGGCCTCCCTGGATGAATACATACAGGAGGGAAATTATTCGGCAGACGATTCCATCAGAGAAAAACAACTCGCTATATTGATCGAAAAAGAAGTATCTATGCTGCCTTCAAAAATGAGGGAAGTATTTGAGTTGAGCAGAAAAAACAACCTCTCTTATAAAGAGATCGCTCTGAAAATGGATATTTCTGATCAGACTGTAAAAAAGCAGATCCACAATGCCATCAAAATCCTTCGCCCAAAATTTGGCTTGTTTTTCCTTGTCCTTCAGTACTTTATAGGCACCTGAAAAAAAAATTATTTTTTATCTACCACCTAAAGCAGGGCTAGCCTACTTATACATAAAGCAGAAATGCAGTACTGTATAGATGGAAAATAAAAACGCAAGAAAGCTCCTTAAAAAATACCTCAACGGAACCTGTACGCCCGATGAAAAAGCGATCATAGAAAGCTGGTATGGAAAAGAAGCTGAAGATAAAACAGATGCTCCGGAAGACAGAACAGATTATTCTGACATGGAAAAGGAAATCTGGTCTGAGCTAGAAAAGAGAAATAAACCAGAATCCAAATCGGTATGGTTCTGGTTTACAGCAGTCGCAGCTGCCCTCACCATCATTTCTTCTGTCGTATATTTCTCAGATTATCGCTTCAATAAGTCTGCAGAAATAAATTACAGCAAAAATAAGATTTCACCGGGTGCCAACAAAGCCATCCTGGTTTTGTCTGATGGCTCAAAGATAGACCTCAATGATGCTCAATATGGTGTCTTGATCAATCAGTCTGGGGTACGCATCAAAAAGGCAGCCGACGGACAATTGGTCTACGACATTGTCCCTGACCCTTCCGCTTCTTCAGAAGTAACCTACAATACCATCGTAACACCCAGAGGCGGACAATTTCAGGTCAATCTGCCGGACGGCACCAAAGTCTGGCTGAACGCATCGTCCTCTATAAAATTCCCAACAATTTTTGATTCTGCCGAACGCCTAGTAGAAATCTCAGGGGAGGCATACTTTGAAGTTTCAAAAATGATGATCAGGGATACCGAGGCAGGTATACCGGGGCGAAGAATGCCATTTATCGTTAAAAGTGCGACGCAGAAAATAGAAGTATTAGGTACACATTTTAATGTCAATGCCTATGCAGATGAGGAAAGTGTAAGAACTACGCTACTCGAGGGCTCCGTAAAGGTTACTCAGTCCGACCATACATCAGGCACCATACTGAAACCTGGTGAGCAATCTACGCTTCAAAACAATATTATTAAAATATCAAACGTCGATAAAGAGGAAACCATAGCCTGGAAGAACGGGAATTTCCAGTTCAATAGTGAGGACATCGGCGCAATCATGCGTAAAATAGCACGCTGGTATGATGTCGATATTGTATACCATAAAGATCTTGTCAACCAACGCTTTGCCGGGACCATCTCCAGATTTGAGGATGTCTCCAAAGTTCTGCATATGCTGGAGTTGACAGGCTCCGTACACTTTAAGATAGAAGGAAGGAGGATTATAGTTATGCCCTAACTTCTACTCTTAAAACTCATTCCACAAAAAAGCCGGGAGTGCTTGCAACCACCCACCGGCAAAAGTCCTGGAATAGTGCTGCATCATTTCTCTAAAACAATTCACAAACCAACCAAAAACTATCAAATGTATGAAATTTTACAAGCAATTATGGCATAAAAAGGCAATTTATGCTGCTTTTAAACATCTGCTGATTGCAAGCCCGGGCTCTCTTGTACTCAGCGGAACAAATAACAACAAATGGATTATGCGAGTTAAATTAACCATTTTTTTACTGACAGTCGGATTGCTACAGGTCAGTGCGGCAGGCTATGCCCAAAAGGTAAGCTTGTCCTTAAAAAACGCTTCACTAGTCCGTGTTTTATCCAGTATAAAACAACAAACGGGTTACAATTTCCTGTACAATCTGGACATGCTCAACAGGTCAAAGCCCATCGATATCGATGTCAAAAACGAGCAACTGACCGATGTACTGGAAAAATGCTTTAAAGATCAACCCTTAACTTTTCTTATTGAAGAAAAAACGGTCGTCATCAAAGCGAAAGCTAAAGAAAATCAAGCGCAGCAAGTAGATATTAAAGGAAGAATAACAGATACCAGTGGAGAGCCACTGCCTGGTGTAAGCATCAAACTCAAAGGCTCAACAACCACGGTGATAACCAACAATGACGGGCAATATTCCATCAGAGTACCCGAAGGGAAAGGAACGCTGGTCATCACTTATATTGGTTTCTTCACCAGGGAAATTGTTCTCGATGGTAAAACGGTAGTGAACGTTCAATTATCTGAAGAACAAAATAAATTGGATGAAGTTATCGTCGTTGGTTACGGACAAGTTGTCAGAAGAGACCTCACCGGATCTGTTGGATCAGTCAATATTGAAGACATGAAAAAAGCACCGGTTCGGTCTTTTGAAGAAGCTTTAGCAGGTCGGACTGCTGGTGTACAGGTAACTTCAATAGACGGCCAACCGGGATCAGCCATTAATATCATTATCAGGGGAGCGAACTCCATTACGGGCACTAATGCACCACTTTATGTAATCGATGGATTTCCAATCGAAAATCCAGATAACAACAGTATCAATCCCAATGATATCGAATCCATTGAAGTACTAAAGGATGCCTCTGCCACGGCAATCTATGGAGCCAGAGGCTCCAATGGAGTCATCATTGTCACCACTAAATCTGGTAAAGAAGGCACAGCAGTCGTTTCCTATGATGGAAGTTATGGTAACCAAAGGGTTATACAACGGATCGAGGTATTTGACTCCTATGAGTTTGTGAAGTATCAGTTCGAGCGGTTAGACCCTCTTGTAGCAGACACGCTCTATATCAATGCAGATCGTCCAACCATCGAATCCTACCGCAACGTAGAGCCTGTGATCTGGCAGGACCGTATGTTTAACGACTCCCCACAACAAAGTCACAGTTTATCGGTCAATGGTGGGACCAAGGGAACGAAATATGCATTTTCTGGTAATTACCTGGATCAACAGGGGATTATGGTATCTTCAGGGTTTAAACGCTACCAGGGCCGCATCCGTTTGACGCAGAGGGTTAGTGATAATTTTATTATGAATGGCAACGTGAACTATAGCGCTACCAAGCGTTTTGGTAGTTCACCAATCCCATCTTCTGGGTCCTTCCTGTCTGAAGCACTGATGTATAGTGTGTGGGGATACCGACCAGTAAATGGAAACCCCGGGATTGATGTTGGTGAGGAAGACATTGATCTTTCGATTGATATTGTGAACGATAAGCGTTTTAATCCCCTCCAGCAATATGAAAATATGCTGAGGGACCAATTTTCGAATGTATTGACTGCAAATGGCGATGGAGAATACCAGTTAAAAGACTTCAGATTTAAGGTATCCGGAGGTATTACCAGACAGCTGACAAGATCCAATTCATTTGACGGCTCCAATACCCGAGCCGGCAGTCCGATTACACCACAAGGACAAGCACAAGGAGTAAGCGGAAGTATTTCATTTGCAGAAGTAGACAATTATTTAAATGAAAACACTGTTTCGTACAAGAAAAAATACGGAAAATATCACGAGCTAAATGCCGTCGCAGGCTTTACTATCCAGGGAAGAACTTCCAGAGCATTTGGCGCAACGGCCATCTTTGTGCCAAGAGAACCCCTTGGTGTTTCCGGTCTGGATGAGGGAATTCCGAACAACATCACGTCAAGGTCTACATCCAGCACACTGGCTTCTTTCTTAGGACGGGTGCAATACAATTATGGGTCTAAATACCTGGCCACCTTTTCCATGCGTGCAGATGGATCATCCAAATTCGCGCCAAGTCGTAAATGGGGGTATTTCCCCGCCGGTGCTCTGGCATGGAGGTTCAGTAAAGCCAAATTTATGGAGCCTTTATCGAAAGTAATTTCCGACGGTAAGTTAAGGGCATCCATTGGAACAACGGGCAACAACCGGGTAGATGATTTTGCGTACATGTCTACGCTCAACCTGAGCAATAGTGCTATATACCCATTTGCGGGCAGCATCGTCAGGGGAGCCGTTCCAACGGGCCTGGGAAATAATCTGTTGGTATGGGAAAGTACCGTGCAAACCGATCTTGGTTTAGAACTTTCCTTGTTTGACAACCGCGCTAACCTGACCATAGATGCATACCGCAAAACTACTAAAGATCTTTTGCTGGATGCACGTCTGCCACCAACCCTGGGCTATTCAAGTTCTTATAAAAATATCGGAAGGGTAAGAAATGATGGATTGGAGTTTACCCTGGAAACGACCAATATCAGAACCAAACAATTTGCATGGACCACCAACTTCAATATCTCCTTTAACAAGAACCAAATACTTGCGCTTACAGAAAACCAGCAAGCCCTGGTCAGCCAAATCAACTGGGACACCAACTATAGGAACCTGCCAGCATACATGGCTAAAATTGGCGAACCTATTGGTATGTTTTATGGTTTGCTCTGGGAAGGCAATTATCAATTCGAACACTTCAACCTGCTTCCATCAGGCAAGTACCTGCTGAAACCGGAGGTCCCATCTAATGGCAATGACCGTGAAGACATCCAACCAGGTGACATAAAGTATAGTGATTTAAATGGAGACGGCATTACTAACGGATTGGATTATACGATCATCGGTGATCCCAACCCGGATTATATTGGCGGTTTGTCCAACAATTTTTCATACAAAGGTTTCGATCTAAATGTCTTTTTCCAATGGTCAGTGGGAAATGACGTAATGAATGCCAACAGATATGTATTTGAGGGTTTTGGACGTAATTCTCAAAATATGTTTGCAACCTATAAAGACAGGTGGACACCAGAAAACCCGAACAATACATACTTTAGAACAAAAGGCTTCGGACCTTATGCCTATTCAAGCAGGGTGATTGAGGATGCTTCATTCTTACGTCTAAAAACAGTATCACTAGGCTACCACTTGCCAGCAAAGCTATTGAAACAGATGCGGATTAAGTCATTAAGGGTGAATGCTTCCGCTCAGAATTTGTTTACCTGGACTAAATATCAAGGCTACGATCCGGAAGTTTCTGCCTACAATTCGGCATTGACCCCGGGATTTGATTGGTCCGTGTATCCACGTGCCAGAACATTAACATTAGGTCTTAACCTTTCTTTTTAATCAAGTTATGAAAGTAAAACACTTATTACCGATCATTATCACCATACTTACAGTAAGCTCCTGTAAAAAGTATCTTGATGTATTACCTACAGATTTCACTACGCCCGAAACGTTTTACGGATCCCCAAAAGAGCTGGATCAGGCACTGACAGGCATATACAGTTCCTTAAACAATACGGCTCAATTTAGCAGATACCTGGTCTTTGATCTGGCTTTCGGAACAGACGAAGGCTTTTATAAGCGGTCAACTGCCAACATAGATCCTATCATATATAACGCCGACGGCTCCAACTCAAAAATAACAGCTACATGGAGTTCGCTATATACGTCAATAAACAATTGCAATTTATTGCTTGCCAATATCGACAATCCGGTGATGGATGAAGTAGAAAGAGGCAGGATCAAAGGCGAAGCATTATTTTTACGTGCATTCTTTTATTTCCAATTGGTCCACCATTGGGGAGATGTCCCGCTAATTTTAGCACCTACACTGTCTGGCTTAAATGTGAAAAATGCCCGTACACCACAAAAACAAGTGTATGAGCAGATTTTAGGCGATATGCAAATCGCGGAAGGCCTGGTTGGAGAACTCGTCGACCCGAAGGGTTCTGGCAGAGTAAGCAAGTCAGCTGTCCAGGGCGTCCTGGCGCGGGTTTGCCTCAAAATGGCAGGAGAGCCGCTAAAAGATATTTCTAAATTTGAACAAGCTAAAACCTGGGCAGACAAAATTATCCAGTCGGGCAAGCATAGCTTAAATCCAAATTATGCGCAGATCTTCATTAACCTTACCCAGGACGCGTATGATATCCAGGAGTCGATATGGGAAGTTGAAATTGCCGGAAATGGACTTAGTAACCCGTTACTGGGCGGTGGCTGGTTCGCCAAAAAATTGTCGGTCCGCAATCAGTCACCACAGCTTTATGGATATGCTGAAGTGGGTGCAACAGGTATATTATACCGCAGATATGATGATCCACATGATGTGCGCCGGGACCGGAATATTGCGACATATTATTTTCCGGTTCTTACTTCTGGTTCTTTAGCTGATACACTTCCCCACCCGGCTACCGCTATATACGCCCGAGATCCCGGAAAATGGCGTATTCAGGATGAACTTTCACCACAGAAAAGCGCAGATGCAGGGCCAACAAATTTCCCGCTGTTGCGTTATGCCGATGTACTGTTAATGTATGCTGAAGCAGAAAATGAAGTTAACGGCCCAACTGAAGCCGCATTTACCGCATTAAATAAGGTTAGGGCAAGAGCCAAAGCCAGGAATTTTTCACCTGCTGACGCAGCCGATAAAGAAAGCTTTAGAAGGATCATTCAGGATGAACGTTCGAGAGAACTCTGCTTTGAAGCAAGCCGTAAATTTGATTTGATTAGGTGGGGGATCTTTCTGGGTGTATTGAAGGATGTGGAAAATGACATTATTTCAAATGCCCCTACCAATCTTCAATATGGTGCCACGGGGTTCAGAAATGTAAAAGCGCGAAATCTGTTTCTTCCTATTCCTACCATTGAATTAAATCTAAACAGTTTAATGAGACAAAACCCTGGTTATTAACATATAGCATATGAAAACACAATATTTTTCAGGAACATTCATGGTGCTCGTCGCACTATTAACGTTCGGTTGTAAGAAAGACAAGATTGAAACACCAGATCTCGAGATTACTCTTGAGAAAACCACATTTAAATCTGGTGACCCGGTCGTTTTCAATTTAAAAGGCAATCCTGATTTCGTCACCTTCTACTCCGGCGAATATGGAAACGACTATAACTATATAGGCGGCAGAACATTGGACATCAAATCATTCAGTCTAGCCTTCCAAAACCGTTTTCGGAACGGCAACCAACCCAACCAGTTTAGTGTGCATATATCGAATGATTTCAATGGAAAATTCGATATTGAATCAGTCAGAAACGGCAATTTTAAAGACATTACGAATCTGTTTACCTTAGGAAACGTCAACACGATATGGATTTCAGCCGGGGAAGTCGATCTTACGCCTCTCGTCACCGATAAAACAAAACCTTTATATATCGGGTTCCGATACATCACAAAACCTCAGACAGCCGCAAGCGGACCAAACGGAACACAACAAAATTGGGATGTTAGAGATCTGACGTTAAAGACCTTAACAGACGTTGGTCAAACTACTGCACTGGATCAGTTAAGTGCAGCTTGGACGTTGGTAGAAAGTGGGGCAATTTTAGAAGCCGGGCGAAATGTTATTAATGTGAATACAGGGCTTGTAACCTTACGGGGCAACATATCCGCAGCGGGAAAATTGGTGGAGACCGAAGCCTGGGCCATCAGTAAGGCGGTCGATTTAAATACCGTTATTTTAGGCCCGGACAAGAGTATTCCCGTCAAATCTATTTCTGAAACAATAGTACCGGTATTTAGTCATATCTACCCGGAGCCCGGGGTCTACAAAGCGATATTTGAAGTCACCAACAATCGGATCGATGGCAAGAAGACTGTAATAAAAGAAATAGAAATCACCATAGAACCATGAACGCATACAATACCAGTAGAAACTTATTTCTAATCATACTTTCCCTGCTAGATTTTAGCGCTTTCGCTCAATCGTTCCTGCCTGCAGGAACGATTGTTTACCCTTACCGCGCTTCTCCTACTATTGTGCAAACCGGTAAGCAGTTTCACATTCTGTACAACAACCGCGGGGAACGTGCCATTGACTCGATCGTCCTAAAAGGACCATATAGCCGCAGCAGGGTAAAGATTGATTCCATCTCCAAAGGCCGGTTTGAGTATGATTCGTACACCACCATGTATACCAACAACAAGATCTGGGTCACCGTCCCACTTAGCAGTCCCGAAGATATGTACGATCTATTGGTCTATTCATCAGGTGAAGTCAGCATTTCCCGGCGTTCTGTCAAGCTGGTCAAAAACTTCCCGTCAAAGCACAGCTTCATTCATATTTCCGATACGCATGTATCACGAAACTGGGTGGGTTCTGCCAGGGACGGCTATGCCGAGGAATTACAATTGCTGGACAAATTCATTACGGTCGCCAATATCATTGCTCCTGATTTCGTCATTGTAACCGGCGATCTGATCCACGACTATACCCGTTTCAACAAAGACAAACGGGGCTGGGGTGGTGATACGGTCAAAAGCTATAAAAAACTGCCTACAATAGAGGAAAAATTCAGGAATTATTTTGAAGGTGCTAAAGGATACCGGGGTGTTCAATACATCAATTCGCCTGTATTCTCGATTCCCGGAAACCATGATTTTTACGGGATGAAGGAAGACAACTACCTGGCTAAAGCCTCCCAATGGAATGCTTTGTGTGGTATGCGTGTATTTGGAATGGCCTTCGCCGGGACCCGGTTTCTTTTCATGGATGATTTCCTCGGGGATCCTGTTAGCGACAGACCCGAGAAAAAAGTGTTGTCAGGCCTTCAGGGCGACAAATTTTTAGAATTTCTTGATACCCATGGAAAAGGAGATCTCAGGATTATTGCCCAGCATAAGCAAAATCGGGTAGATACAGCCTTTCTCAACAACCAAAAGGTAAAACTCATCGTAAATGGGCATATCCATACGCCAAACGTAGATACCTTAGGCAAGATGCCGACGATCAGAATGCGTCCGGGCGTGGTTTGCCGAAGCGGCGAAGCACACCGCTGGGAACTCATTTTGGGCTTGTTTCGAATCATCCGCATCGATGGTGACTCTTTTACCTTTACAGAACCTTTGCGCTTTTGCTCCAACCCCATTGAGGCCTACGACAAGATCAAGCTAAACCTCACACTCAATTTTAAAAGCGACAATGCCGGTAAAAGCATATCCAATGAAGCCGTAATTGACAACAAGTTACCGGAGAACCTCCCAGGCTGCCAGGTTCGGTTCGTGATGAAGAAAGGAAAATATGCTGTATCGGGGGGAACTGTCCGGCAGGTATTTAATAGTGGTTCTCGTACCATCGTAGATGTGCGGACAGATGTAAATAAAGCTAGCCGTAAAAAAGTAACCATCCATTTAAAAAGTTAACCGTCAACCTGTAAAACATCCTTATTTCAGACCTAAATCATTAATTATGAAATTAATATTCTCACATAGCACTTTAAGTATGCGAAATACGGGACTTATTCTTGCCCTCCTGATATTCGTCGTTTTTATTTCAGCATGCAAAAAGAGCAATTCTGTAAATAAAGAACCCGATAACCCAACACCTCCCCCTGCAGTTCCTTCTATTGCTGCAGGTGAATTGGTAAAAAGAGTAGAAGCACCATTAAGTGCTGACCTCATTTTTAGCAAGGGGGTCTATTTAATCAGAAATTCGGTTATGCAGAGCTTCGATGTGGATTCTAAAGGAACCATATATTATAACCAAGTGGGCGGGCAGTTGGCCCATATCATATTTGCAGCCAGAGGCCTCCCAAATCAAACCTACAACGATAGCATGCAACTAAAATATACAGGTCACGGGACCAATGTTGCAATCGAAGAAGCAGGCGAGGACCGCTATCTGTGGATAGCTACCAATGGACATAAAGGAAGCGATGGCGAATATGGCAGTTCAAAAACCTTTTCAAGAATAAAATATGTACCAAATACTGTTGTTGAAAGCTACGGAGGTGACACATTTTACTTGCCAGGACACGCCAATGTACACCCGGCAATCGACATGAAAAATGATCTTCTGGCCATCACAAGTTCTGGATCAGGCGATGGGATCCGCTACTTTTTCATTTATAGACTGAGTAAAGTCATGAATATCCCGCTCAAAACGATGAAGCTTCCAAAAGTAAAATTTGGCGGAGAAGAATCTGGTGTACCTGAACAAACTGTAGAACGTTCGGTTGAATTGAGAGACCTGAGTGATATAGCCCCGATCGTTTCTTTTGGTGTCTCTCCAGGTGCACACGAAGGCTTGCTGAATTCTTATTCCTTTCAGGGCTTTGACATTAATGCGGATAAAATATTTTTCTATGAAGGTGGAGGCAATGACAATGTATTGGCCAACGGCCCTTCCAAAGCTTACTTAACCGTGCTTAATCGAAAAGGCTTCGCCATCGGAAAACGCACCCCAATTAAAGCCATCAGTGACTTAACCCTTCTGAATACTTTTGGTATAACGGCTACAGGATATATGGAGCCAGAAAGTCTTAAGATGAAAGATGGTGTGCTTTACCTGGGATTCGCATCCAGATCAACCGACGATAGACGTCTCGCAAACATATTTGCTTATAAATAACCTCAAGACATCTGCCTATTAGTTTATAGTTTCCTTAAAGTCGTACCGGATGGTACGGCTTTTTTCAAGCAAACAACTTCATATGTATAATAATAACTTATTATGGAAGAACAACTTAGAAGAGTTATCGCCTTCAATGCATTGATTAGGAGAAAGGCGACCGGATCACCGGAAGAAATGGCCCAAAGATTTGACATCTCGGTGAGCCTGGTTAAGAAAATTATCAGATGTATGCGAGAAATTCTCGATGCCCCAATAGAATACAACCGGGCCAGAAAATCTTATGTGTACACTAAAGAAGGAACAGTAAAATTGGGCTTTGAAGACAATAGGAAAGCGGAGATTATTGCAATAATAAAAAATGTGCTGGAAGAGGAGGAGGAAAAGAACTGAAAACATATGAAAATCCCGAAAACGGCTTTCATAGAAAGATATAAAGCAAAGCTGCCCAAAACCAATTATTAGGTCTGGGCAACAATGTTGAACTTATGAAAATTCTTTTACCAATTTCTGTTAATTACCACCAGGCAGTGCCGATTGCGTAATCCCCGGCAAGAACGGTGATCTGATAGGTTCCCGCAGGAATAGTTCCGGTTAAAGTCCGGAGAGCTGGTGGAGCGTCACAACCATCTGGTGTTGAAACAACATTTTTATAATAGTATGGTGTACTACCCGTGGATTGAATATAAGCATAGACTTGCGAATCAGTATTTGGCGGATTAGAACGGCCGCAATATTCATAGCTAAAAATAGCTTCAACGCGTATACTATAAGTATAACTGGAGGTCACGGTAATTGACATGGTATTCGGTACAGTATCCGTATCAAACACAAAAAAGTCATCCGCCAAACTTACATCTTCCCCCCAATTAACAAGTCGCATCCTTTCAGTAAATCTAGTATGAAATGCCTGATTAGAAAAGCCCCAGTACTTCTCCAAATATTTTTCAAATCCGCCCGCAGCAGGTGACGGAGAAACTAGTGTTGCCGGAGATCTGAGCTCCGTTCGATTTGCCGCCTTTATCCCGCTTAGGAGCATAAAAGTCATTGACATTGTCAGTAAAATTTTTAATTTTTTCATGTTGATGGAATTAGGGTTGATGATTAGGTTAATTATTTACTAATTAAAGCTACAACCCTCCAGTGTAACCCATATGAACTGAGAAAAAAATATAAACATTTTTTATTAAGACTTTTGACACCCTTTTTTAACTGATAAAGGGCATTCAATGAACCTTTCTGATTCAGTATTATACCCAAATTGGAAGATCCGCAATATGTTCAGTGTAAATAACAGCTATCTTTTATTTGGCAACTAATGATATCCTTAGACAGGCAATAAATGAACTGAGCTAATTTGCAAAAACAACTCGATCGTCTCCATTCGTTACGTTCATGCCCTTAATTTTTACCTGAGGACGCACAACTCCTTTAGAGGAACGGATAGTGGCATTCACCAAATTGCCATATTTCCATTCTATGTCAACGGTATATCCATTTCGTGCAAGCAGTCCTTCCACTTTTCCTTCAGGCCATTCGGTTGGTAAGGCCGGCAAAACATCTAAATAACCATCCTGCGATTGCAGGAGCATTTCTGCAAAAATACCACAGGTGGCCATTGGGGCGTCTACCATCATATGCCCGGATTGGTTTGACAACATATTTTCATAACCAACGTCTTTAATCATGGTATTGAATATGCTTATTGCCTGATCTCCGTCCTTTAACCGGGCCCATAAAGCACTTCTCCATGCCATTGACCAATTCCCTCCTGCATGAGGCCACCGAGATCCCTGAATCCCCGCACCTCTCATCTGCAGGGATTTTTTCACGGCATATGCAAAATCCTGTGTTTTATGTAATGAAATCATATTACCCGGATAAAGTGCATAAAGATGAGCCGTATGACGATGATGATCCCGTGGATTATCTGCATCCAGGATCCACTCCTGCAACTGACCATATTTACCAATTTTTAGCGGCATCAGTTTGTTGCGTGTTTCCATGATTTTATTACGAAATTCAGCATCAATATTTAATGCATTAGAAGCATCAATAACATTGGTATATAAATCATATACCATCATGATATCCTGATAGGCCGGTACGGTCAAGGCTTTATGATCAGAAACCTCTCCATTTACAGTAGAATAATCGACAGGCTTGCCATCCTTCATCTCTATACCATGTTCAGCTGAAACACTTGGGGCAATAATATAACCTCCCTTATACGCTACCATGTTTGCCAACCAAAACTCTGCGGCTTCTTTCATGATTGGATAAGCACGATTTTTCAAATAGGTCTTATCTCCTGTAAACAGGTATTGTTCCCATAAATGCCTGCTATGCCATGCATTTGCAGATGGATAAATACCCCACAGAATGTCAGACCCGGGCGCAGTAAAACCCCAGATATTTCCAGTTGCATGACTTACCCAGCCTTTGGTTCCATAATAGGTCTCCGCAGTGACCCGCCCAGGTTTCACCAGCCCTTCTATCCATTCGATGTAAGATTCCATACATTCCGGCAAGTTGGTAGGGCCACACCCCCAATACATTTCCTGGAGATTGATATTACTTTGAAAATTCCCTCCCCAGCGGGCGGCCTCAAATGTGTTCCATACCCCTTGTAAAGTGGAAGGAAGCGTTCCGGACCGCGAAGCACTGATCACCAAGTATCTGCTCAGATTGAACCAAAGCGTTTTTAGCGAAGCATCATCAGTATTTCCCTTTTTCAATTCGTCTACCCGTTCATTGGTTGGTTTATTTTCAAATTCAGAATCTCCTTTCAAGGTTAATTTTACACGATTGTATAAATTTTCATAATCAGCGACATGAGTAATTCTAAGTTTTTCATAACCTTTTCCTGTAGCAACTTTCATTATTTTCTCCGTATTCTTATCTGGATCTTCACCTATAAAAGTCGGATAGTTATACTTGTAGTCTGTGTCTACGGTATAGTATATAGTGGCCTCATTGGCATTAGCGACGTGTATAAAATCATTCTCGACTGTTACTGTTCCTCCATTTTGAACTACCTTCATACGTATGGAAAAACGCAATCCATTAATTGGAAGAACTCCTGTAAATACCAGTTCGTCTTTTAGCTTGATCGTTTTCTGGGGCTTGTAGGTAAGTGTATGAGAAAGCTTAAACGCTACTTTGTTTTTTCCGTTGGCCGACAAATGCAGCGCTAGTATTTTGTCGGGATAACTACATAGATACGATCTTTTGTAGATGGTACCCTCATATTTGTATTGAACGAAACCCGTAGCACTGGACAATTCCAGGCCCCTCACATAATCTGTTGCTTTATTTGCATCCTGATTGAAATTAATTTCCAGGTTTCCTACAGTCGAAAAATACCCATAATTCGAAAAATCACCGGTCATGTGTTGACGGGATAAGGAGTCTGCTGCTGCAAACTCATGATTTTTAATTTTCTCACGGATCAGCCCTATTTTATCTTTTCCACCAGTGATGTTACCAAAATTGTAATTTTTGGAAGCAATTGGACCACCAGCCCAAAATGTCTTTTCAGCAATATCCAATCGCTCTTTTGTCACTCCACCATAAAAGGATGCCCCTATATATCCATTACCAAGATGCAGGGCTTGTTTTGACCAGTTGGTGGCCGGGTATTTATACCATAGTGTCTGATCGGGAGTAATCGGTACTGAGCCATATACGAGATTAGAAAAAAGCAATATACAGATGGCTTGAGCAATTAATAGAAATGCTTTCATTTGTTAAGTTGATTGTAACTTAAACAAAGATATCAGCCCTCGGTGTAACCCATGTGAACTGTAAAAATAAAGACTCCACCACAAAGCTCTCCAACGCTTTCTTTAAGGGTAAATGGCATGAGGTCGGATATCCAATATTGACCATCAATATTTCCCTTTTTGATGTCTGATATACCCTTTGGCATCCCATATTCTTTCAATATTCTTCAATCGCTCTCTAAAGTCCACATAGCTCGTCTTCTTTTCAGCAGGCACCCATCCTACTTCGGAATAGGCTGCCAGACGGGGGAAAGTTTGAAAATACAGCCTTTCCAGGTTCGGCGTAAATTCGCCCCACATTTGCGCACCTAAGCCCAGGATCTTGCTCCTGTCTTTTTCAGCGATGCCCTTTGGGATTGGATTGAAGGAATATGCTTTTTCAAATGAGGTCACTTCATAAGGATAATCCAGATAGGTATGATGCCGGTCTGAATTGACTACATCATATCCTTTCTCTATCGCTTTATTCACCAGGCTGACCTCTCCGTCCCAGAAATGGACAACGGTTCCTTCTGCCAGCTTTTCAGACTTGCCAGCTTCCATATGCGCCTCCCTGCGTATATTATCACCTGTAATCTCATTCCAACCCATCATGCGGTATCCTTTGCTGGAGATATATTTAGACAATCTGTTGATCGCCCAAACCTGCAAATCGGCGTAGGTAGGGATATTGTTTTCTTTCATAAAAGCATTGATTTCTTTGGAGTCTTTCCAATGCTGATAATTGGCCTCATCTCCTCCGATATGGATCACACCCCCGGGGAAGAGGTTGACGACCTCATCTATTATATGATGGATAAATTCTTCTACTTTGGGATCAGTCAGATCATAGATATCGCCGTGTATGCCTTTGCCTAACGCTTTACTACTCGCACCAAGCCATGGATAGGCGTAGATAGACGCTGTAGCGTGGCCCGGTAATTCAATTTCGGGAAGCACGGAAATACCTCTGACATCTGCATAAGCCACAATTTCTTTGATATCTGCCTGTGTATAAAACTGCGCAGGAGGCCTGACAAACAGGCTGTCGAAGCGATTGGGCGAATTCATGAAATGGACCATATCTCCATAATTGCCTTTAGAAGTGATTTCCGTAAGTCGGGGGTAGCGCTTGATCTCCAATCGCCAGGCCGGATCATCCACCAAATGCCAATGGAAAATATTCAACTTAAGCCTGGCCATTTCATCCAGAAGATCTTTTACGACTTCCTTGCCGTGAAAATTGCGGCTTTCATCAAGGAGATACGCCCGCCAGGAGAAAGCTGGTGCATCTGCAATCGTACAACGGGGGAAGACGAGGCCGTTCTCGGCAGGTGTTCCCAGCTGCCGCAATGTCTGTAATCCGTGTAGCAAGCCCTGCCGGCTGCCGGCGGTAATGGCGATTTTATCTCCTTTGCCCACCTCAAGCTGATAAGATTCATCTTTCGCCGCAGACTTTTTGCCCATGCTTAAAAATGAGAGTTGCGCCTGTCCTTTGTTCGAAACGATCAAGGGATCAACTCCCATTCCTTTTAGAACTTGTAGTACATAGGCCTTATCCAATCGGGAAGATTGATCCAAATATATTTTTATAGTGCTGCTAAAATTCAGAGAACCTCCCGTCAAGACGATGGAAGAAGGCTGAGGAACAATTTTCACTTCTGTATTTTGTGCCAAAACAGGAGATACAAAATAAATAAGGAACAAAACAAACAGGGATACTCTCATACTTGAAAATTTGGTTAAAATGTAAATATATTTATTCTTAAAGACTTTTACTACCGATTAAAAAGTGATAATTACCAGACCCAACTCTTAGCGTTATGCCCTCATGGTGATCGGCCAAGACTTGGATAGCCGGAGTTTCACTTATTTTTTTACCATCAAGGCTCACTTTTGCCAGTGAGCTTACTGGCAATCGCAGCTCAGCAGTGCTATTTCCCGGGATACTGATCGAAAGTTCAATATCATCACCTTTCCGCTTCCAGGAAGAACGAATTTTACCGTATAACGATTGGGTATCAGATGTTATCCAATTGAGTTCCCTTATAAATTGAGGCGCAATTATAAATCTTTTAAATCCCGGATAAGCCGGATCCGGGCGTATTCCTCCAAGATATTTATATAACCAAAAACCAATATGGGCACCATAAGGGTGGTGACCCGTTCCATAGCCTTTACTGTTCAGATTCTCGCCTAATGTGCTTTTCGCATCTTTAACCATGTGCAGCCAGCCAGGACTGTTTTCTTGGGTCACCATTTGATAGGTCTTGTCCATAGCGGCGCAGGACAGTTCATTCAACAAGGGCACAACGCCAATAAAACCTGTATTGACATGGTTATTGTTTTTGGAAACGGCCTCCATCAAACGCTCCCTTACCTTGCGTCGCATATCATCAGGGACCATCCCTAAATGTAAGGGCAAAGCCTGTGCGGTTTGGGAATTTATTTTATACCAGCCTGTCTCACGGTCTAAAAAAGTCGCGTTAAAACGGCTCTTGATACTTTCCGCCTTTTTCCTATACTGCGCAGATAGATCAGGCTTTCCAATAACCTTCGCAAATTCCGCGAGCTTATCATTCATCCAATAATAGCCCGCCGTTGAAGTTTGAACAACCGGAGTGAGTCCAGGGCCGCTTCCATTGTGTTCCATATCAAGCCAGTCACCCAATGACCAACTTACCAACCCATTCTGAGCCGTAGTCGCCACGAAATCTACATAGCCTTTCATCGCATTAAAGGCATGTGAAATAATTGCAGTATCTCCGGTATGCTCGTATAGCTTATCTGTAATATAGAAAATAGTCCCGCCCCACCAGGGATCATCAAAATAGATCGGCTTACCCTCTGGAGAAAGGTATGCCCAACCGTTTGTAGGAACTATGGATGCAATATGCCCGCTGGACTCCTGGGCGTCGATATAGTCTTGTAAATTCTTCTTATAGGCGTTAATCGCATCAAAATTATACAAATAAGACTCCATCGTCACCATACCATCGAGGGTCCAGCCCATTTTTTCACGGGTAGGCTCCTCTGCTGGCATACCATGCATACTGTTTAACAGCGTCCGCTGCACGGCATGCTGCAAATTATTTAAACGTGGATCTGAACAGCTGAAGGAACCTATGGTATCCAAACTGGTATATACACTTTTGGCTCTGATCTCGTTGATGGAGGGCGCTTTATCCAGGCCCTCCAGTTGCACATACCGAAATCCATGATAGGTAAAACGCGGTTCGAAATTTTCAGACCCTTCACCATTTAAAATAAATATTTCCTTCTGGAACCTGCCGCGCGTATGACTGGCACTATTATCCTTTTCCAGTGACCCGTCTTTTTTCAATACCTCATTATACCAGCATTGTATCTTTTGGCCGTCTTTACCCTTCACCTTCAAAGAGATCCAGCCGGTAATATTCTTTCCAAAATCTATGATATATGTGCCCTTTGACAGTTCTTTAATAGATTCTGGCCGTATTGTCTCATTGATCTTCATAGGAGGCATGTATTGAGCCCTGAGCTCGCCCAAAGGCGCAGGAACCAGGACCGCATTCTGCCAGTTTTGATCATTAAAATGTGGTGTATCCCAATCAAGCAATTGTGTCCGGTGATCGATGGTTTCACCACCTCTGATGCTATTATACGCAATCTCAGCTGTATGCCATTTCCAGGTGCCGTCAGAAGATATCACACTTTTTTTTCCATTCGCATATTGAATATGCAGATCCAGCAACAACTTTGGTGGTGTCTTCCAATTGGCGTTTTCCATTTGAAATAGATCCGCGCTGGGAGAATTATAGAAACCATTGCCAAGGATTACGCCAAGGGCATTCTGACCTGTGTTTAAGGCGCGGGTTACATCGTAGGCAACATAACTGACTTGTTTCTGGTAATCGGTAAATACCGGATCAAGCACCCTGTCCCCGATTTTCTTCCCATTGACAGACAATTCATAGTATGCCAGTCCGCTGATGAATGCCGTGGCCCGTTTTATTTTAGAATTTACCTGAAACACTTTCCTCAGGTATAGTGCAGCGGAATCAGCCGCATCAAAGTCATGAGTTTTGGCCCAGGTATCCATGTAAACACGCTTCGAGGAGACATTTTTAAACTTATTGGATAGCCATTTTCCCTTCCATCCGTCTACACCAGGTCCGGTGCTCCACCAGGCTACAGGACTCCACTTGGATAGTCGATCGAAATTATCCCAAATGCGTACCTTCCAGAAGTAATACTGAGCAGAACTTAATACAGGTCCGTTATAGCGCACATTCTGACTATGGGTAGATTCGATCTTCCCGCTATCCCAAACATCACCTATGTTCTTGTTCAGCTTTTCGATGCTCGTGGCCACGATGATGTGATGGTATGTCTGTACCGTTCCTTTTCTACCCGCATTGATCTGCCATCCCAATAAAGGTCTTGGCTTGTCAATGCCCAGTGGATTTGATAAATACTCGCAAGTAGGGTTGCTGATCGTGACATTCGCTTTGTCTTTCGCCTGTCCATTCAAAGAGATCAGTAAAAAGCAATAAATCAGTCCCTTCAGGAAAAAACTAATTCTGATATCCCTGGAGCAAATATGGGTGAAAGCACTCATAATCTTCTTTAATGGTTATTTATTTTGTTCACTGCGATTTTGTTTTCTTTCTTCGGTCCAAGGCCATAAAGCAGCAGTTTATCTATATTTAAGATCCTGATATCTCTGAAATGCATTCATAAAATGTACGGAATAATTACTGGAGACAATATAGATATATCCACTCAATTTTCTATCCATCGGTTACGCAGCCCTCAGATGCAGATGATACCTGTTGGGCATACTTATACAATACACCGTGTTTATATCGCAATTCAGGCTGTATCCATCTTTTTTTACGTATCGTAATTTCCTGTTCCGTCAATTCAACCTCCAGTCGATTATTTATGGCGTCAATAGTAATCACGTCTCCATCTTCTAAAAGGCCAATTAAGCCTCCATTAAATGCTTCCGGTGAAATATGCCCCACTACAAAACCGTGTGTTCCACCGGAGAAACGTCCGTCAGTGATCAGTGCAACATCACTTCCCATACCCGCACCAACGATGGAAGCCGTAGCTTTCAGCATCTCCGGCATTCCCGGGCCTCCTTTTGGGCCAATGTATCGGATCACGACGACATCACCTTTATAAATCAATCCTTTTTTAATGGCATCTACGCTTTCGTCTTCACTGTTAAATACCCGGGCAGGACCTTGGAAGTATTCCCCTTCTTTTCCGGTAATCTTTGCTACTGAACCCTCCTCAGCAAGATTCCCGTAAAGTATTTGCAAATGACCAGATGTTTTTAGCGGCTTGTCTATCGGATAGAGAATATTCAAATCATTATTCCATGGTCTTATACCTTCCAGATTTTCTTTTAATGTTTTTCCGGTGACTGTCATACAGTCTCCATGCAGCAAACCTGCATCCATAAGGATTTTTAAAATAGCAGGTGTACCTCCACTGGTAAATACATCTTCCATCAGGTATTTCCCGCTGGGCTTGAGGTCTGCGATTAAAGGAGTATTGTCGCTAATATTCTGAAAATCATCGAGTCCAAGCGGAATACCATAGGCTTTTGCAATAGCCAGATAATGCAGTACCGCATTGGTAGAGCCACCCAGGGCCATCACCACGACCAGCGCATTTTCTAATGATTTTCGCGTAACGATATCACGTGGCTTAAGGTCAAGTTTCAGCAAGTTGCGCATCAATGCGGCGACATCCCTGCATTCTTGTTCTTTTTCCATACTAGTAGCTGGGTTTGATGAACTGTAGGGTAAAGACAGCCCCAATGCTTCAATAGAAGAAGACATGGTATTGGCGGTATACATCCCCCCACATGCACCCGCGCCAGGGCAGGCATTTCTAATGATCGCATTCATTTCTGCTTCATCTATCAGTCCCGCATTCTTAGCTCCATAAGCTTCGAACGATGACAAGACGTTTATCTTTTTCCCATTGTGACTTCCTGAATGAATGCTACCGCCATAGATCATCAGGGCGGGCCTGTTTAATCGCCCCATAGCGATAACAGCTCCCGGCATATTCTTGTCACATCCCATAATCGTGACGACACCGTCATACCATTGACCCCCGACGACAGTTTCAATACAATCCGCAATCAGATCCCGTGATGGAAGGGAAAAGTTCATTCCTTCAGTACCCATTGATATGGCATCGCTCACCCCTATGGTATTGAAGGTAAGTCCATTTAGATCTACATCCTTCATTGACTCCGCAACAATTGCTGCAAGTGCATTCAAATGCATATTGCAGGGGTTACCGGCATACCCCGCACTTGCAATTCCTACCTGCGGAAATTTTATAGTCCGTTCGTCCAATCCAATGCCGAAAAGCATAGCCCTGGATCCTGGCTGATCTTCGTTTTCCGTTAACTTCCGGCTGTATTTGTTCAATATGATGCTCATCGATGTATAATATGGTAGGTTTATTATTTATTTTTTTGGTATCGGAACACCACCGTAGTCGCTGGACAGGTAAGCCGCTTCTACCAATTGCATGGTCTTAAAAGCTTCGTAAACAGAACTGAGGTGTGTCGCTGAGGGATCTTGTGTTTTACATTGCAGGTCTGCCATGGTCGCAATGAATGCATCAGGATACCATGCGCCAGGTATACGCTCTGCAATCCAGCCTTCTTCTTGCCCGCTATCGCTAATGAAATATTCAAATTCATCTGCTACGCCTGTCGGGAAATTGATGTTTTTCCCAAGCTTGGCTTTGATCGCGCCTTTGGTCCCTTCCCATTTCACGAATGAATCCTGGTGCTTTTCGCCATAATCGTGACCATGGTTGGTATTCACAAAAGCCCTTACAGGTCTGTCGTAATCAAATATAATAACCGATCTGGTAGAAGCCAGTTGCATCTGTTTAGGATGCTGAAATGTTTTGGCATACACTTTTTCGGGCATTCCCAGGAAGTGTTTGATCATATCCATATAATGAATGCTATGATAGAGCATTTCCATTCGGGGTATGGTAAATAAGAAATCCCAAAGCTCCCAGGGATGGTAGATGTTCATACGGATCTCCATATCATGGAGTTCTCCGATAGCACCCTGATCGATCAGGCTTTTTGCCGCAAGTACCGATGGGATAAATTTCATTTGAAAATTCACGCTGGCTGTCAGTTGCTTTTGTTCACAGATATCGAGAAGCTCCCTGGCCTCCTCCAGGTTTTGACCAAAAGGCTTTTGCATGAGCACTGCTGCACCGTCCGGAAGTTTGAGCAGGATCTGCTTCAGCTGGGAAGCAGGTACGGCGAGATCAAATACAACTTGTTCAGGCACCTCCCGAATCATATCATCCAGAGATTCGTAAACCCGGGGAATGGCAAAATCAGATGCCAGTTGACGCGACTTTTCGGCCTGAATATCAAATATGCCAATGACCGACCAGGCTGCTTTCTGATAGGCGGGCAAATGGGCCTCTCTGACGATAGCCCCCGCACCTACCATCAGGATCGGGCGTGCGTTTTGCGGCATTGGAAAAGACGTAGATAGCGAATAACGAGTCATGGCTTAACTGAGTTTATAGAATCGGTTTGCATTTTCAGACAGGATACTGTGGAGCTCTTTCTCAGACAGATCTTTACTGAGTTCCAGGAACGTGTCAAGCCACCGCGAATAGGAATCAACCAATGTGAGGACAGGCCAGTCACTTCCAAAGACCATGCGGTCAGCACCAAACTGCGCATATACTTCCATAAAATAAGGTTGCAGATCCTCCAGCTTCCAGCTTTCCGGATTGGCTTCAGTAAACATGCCTGAAATTTTGCAGTACACATTAGGGTTTTGGGCCAGCGTTTTAATTGCGGCAGACCAGGCTTTAAATTCCTGATGCCAGATATCCGGTTTCCCCAGGTGGTCAAGCATATAGGAGATCTCCGGCTGCTGCTGCACCAGCTGTACCGCGGCTGGAAGCTGCCAGCTTTTCACACAGATGTCGAAGCTGAGGCCATGCTCTAAAAGCAACGGTAGATTTTTGAGGAATGCAGGCCTCTGATACAAGGACTCATCTTCCTCAAGCCGCCGGATGCCCTTAATCAATTTATTTTTCGCCAGGCCTTCCAGTTGCGTTGATGCATTGTCGTCTTCCAGAGGAAAATAGGCTACGATCCCCTGTATTGCCGCATATTCACCGGCCAATGCGGTGACATACGCCACTTCCTCCAGATATTGCTGCGGGAGGCATTCACATTGAACAAACACCAGCTTTTCTACATTCGCCCTGCCTTGGGTGGCCGACTGATATCGCTGTAATCCAAATGGTTTCTTAAGAATAGGAACCTCATCCAGCCAGGGATACATCAATGCATCTGTATCCCAAAAATGCACATGTGCATCAGTGACTTTCAGGTCTCTCCTTTTGTGATCGAATTTGGTCATATTTAATTATTTTTAAAGTTAAGAGCAATATACATATCGAACTGGTATTCGATTTACAGGAATTGATACCAATTTGACCTGTTCGCAGATTGACCCAAATTCCTGTATATGAAATTGTATTATTGACGTGAATTTTTTGAATTGTGAATTATTATACCCATAATAGTAAGCAATATTTTTAAACGATCGTTATGAAGCCGATTTATGCTAAACCACCTGCTGGAAGTCGGGCAGCCTTTCAGGTCCGAAAAGATTATTTCGAACATTTAGACACGCGATGGCACTACCATACGGAGTATGAATTGGCCTATATTAATTACTCCAGGGGTAAACGGCTTGCCGGAAACAGTATACATACTTTTGAAGGGATGGACCTTGTGTTTTATGGCCCGGATCTGCCACATGCCTGGGTGCATGAAGAAGATGAACAACCAGAAAATGGTAAAGATAAGTTTGCGGTAGTTATTCACTTTTCTAACGAATGCTTCGGAGAGACTTTTTTCAGTATGCCCGAAATGTATGCAATAAAAAGTGTCCTGGAGAAAAGTAAGAAAGGGCTGCTCATACAAGGAGAATCTAAAAATAAAATTATCAATTGGATGAACGAAATGGTCGAAAACACAGGTTCAGTTCGTGTTGTTCTTCTCATTCAGATACTTCAGGAACTAGCTTCTTCCGCCACCTGTTCGATCCTTTCTTCGGCGGGCTATTGGACCAATTTAAATGATCATGATTCCATAAGAATGAATCAAATCTATGACTATCTGGTTGAAAACTATACCAATGATATTCAATTAGAGGCGATAGCTGCGCATGCGAATATATCACCATCTGCTTTTTGTCGTTATTTTAAGGCCAGGACAAAAAAAACACTAAAAGAATTCGTAAACGATCTCAGGATCAATCATGCCTGCAAAATGCTGGAAGAGAATAATCTCGCCATTACCCAGATCAGTTTTGAATCCGGGTTTAATAATATTTCCAATTTCAATCGTCGCTTTAAAGAAATAAAAGGCATTACCCCTCAGCAATATAAAGCCAACATTCTTGGGCTATACAATAGCAACAGAGCTTTTCTGGCGGCTCAATAGCTGGCTGACTTCAAATGAATGTTCCACACCATCATTTAGGGTTATTCCTTTTGTGTCAATTTAGTATAGATTGTGGGTAAAAGTGTATTTGTCAGCACTGGTCTGCATGTCTATTTTTGACAACTAAACCAGATATTAGCGATAGGAAAGAAAATATGACAAGCAAATACACCTTCCTGTTGAACAAAACAATTTTGATGTCTCTTGCTGTCTTATTTATAGGGAGCTTCCTGCAGGTACATGCGCAAAAAAAGCAACCCGCCCTGGTTATCTCCAATCTTAAGACCTCTTATGCTTCGAATCCGATAGGAATTGATATTGAAAAGCCACAGTTCAGCTGGGCTTTAGAACATTTAAGCGGCGGGCGCCCACAACAATCCTATCAACTCATCATAGCAGATGACCCGGCTAAGCTCGACGCTGAACATGGAAACATCTGGGACAGTGGCAAAATAGCTTCCTCACATTCTGTAGGTATTGTCTATGAAGGAAAGCCCCTGGAAAGTAAAAAGCGATATTACTGGAAAGTAAAAATATGGGATAGCGCTCATGCGGAAGGTAAATGGAGTTCGGTGTCCTTTTTTGAGACAGGCTTGTTGAAGCAGTCCGACTGGACGGGCGACTGGGTTGGTTATCCTTTTGGCTGGGTAGGCAAAGTGCTGTACTTCAGACAGGTTTTCTCCTGTCACAAAGAAGTCGACAGGGCTAGAATATACGTTTCAGGCATCGGCTACAATGAGATCAGGCTCAATGGAAAGAAACTAGGGCGAAACGTATTGGATCCGGCCAAGAGCGACTTTTCTAAACGTATATATTATACCACACACGATGTGGGCGCACAACTAAAAAAGGAAAATGTTATGCTCATATCCGTCGCCCCGGGATGGTACGGCATGCCAAAGCTCCGGCTCCAGATGGAGATCGTATACACCGATGGAACTACCCAGCAGATTTCCTCTAATGACATCCGCCGGGTCACACTAGGCCCCATCGTCCGTGCAGGAATTATAGATGGTGAGGAATATGATGCCAGGAAAGAAGATTTTAAGCGACTTGACCTGCCGACAGATACCATTATAAAAGGATTGCCCAATAAGACTTGGGGTTATGCACACAATGTAGAAGCTCCGGGAGGAAAAATGGTTTCGCAACACCAGGAACCCATCCAGGTGGTCGACGCCTTCGAGCCTTCCTCCGTCAAAGAGGTTAAGCCCGGCATACATGTCATAGACGCCGGACAAAATATGGCGGGATGGGTATCCTTGCGGGTAAAAGGAGCGGCTGGCACCTTGATTACCATGAAGTTTGCCGAGACGCTTTATCCGGATGGACTGGTTAACCAGGAAAATTTACGGACTGCCGAGGCTACAGATCGTTATACCCTTAAAGGTGAAAGCAACTACGAACAATGGGAACCATCCTTTACTTATCATGGCTTTCGCTATGTGCAGATAGAAGGGTTTCCCTATGCACCCAGTGTCAAAGACTTTACGATCAAAAAGGTTCGTTCTGCGGTTGCCGAGACCGGAAAGTTTGAAAGCAGCAATACACTCTTGAACGACATCTGGCTCATGGTTAAACGTACTGAAGCGGCCAACCTTCATAGTATCCCGACAGACTGCCCCCAGCGCGATGAGCGCATGGGCTGGCTGAACGATATGACCGTCCGCATCGAGCAAGCCATATACAACTTTGATATGTCGCGTTTCTACCCTAAGTATCTGGCCGACGTATTTGATACCCAAGATGAGAAAGGCCGGATCACCGATACCGCACCTTATAAAGTAGGCGGACGACCAGCAGACCCGGTTTCTGCCAGCTACCTCCTGCTGGCCTTGAAAAGCTATGAGTATTATGGCAATAGAGAACTTGTAAAGGAATATTACCCAGGCCTTAAAGCATGGGTAGATTACCTGAAATCAAGAACAAAGGATGGCATTTTGGATTATAGTTATTATGGCGACTGGGCGCCGCCGGCCCAATTTGGGATTGCTGGTGCCGGCTATGGCGCGCTGTCTAAAAACACACCCGGTGACCTCATATCCACAGGTTTTCTATACCATTGTGCCCAGATGCTTTCCCGCATGGCGCAGGTATTGAATAAACCGGAAGATGTGAAAGCATATGATGCAATGGCTGTTGCCACCTTTGAAGCCTTCAACCTTAAATTCTGGGACGATAAAGTTGGCGGGTATGGTTCAAACAATCAATCCTGTAATTCCTTTACCCTGATGATGGGACTGGCGGAAGGAGACCGGAAAACCCGCAGCCTGCAAAATCTTGTTCAGAATGTGACAGACCATGGATACCACCTAAGCACAGGGAACATCTGCACCAAATATCTGCTCGAGGCCCTGACGGAAAACGGATTTGTAGATGTCGCATACAAGATTGCCACCCAGAGAACTTATCCCAGTTGGGGATACATGCTGGAAAAAGGGGCCACTACATTATGGGAGCGCTGGGAATACGAAACAGGAGGTTCTATGAACTCTCACAACCACCCCATGATGGGATCGGTGGGTTCATGGCTCTATAAATATCTCCTGGGCATCATGCCTGATGAAGCCCATCCCGGTTTTGAACGCTTTAGGATTAAACCTTACCTGCCTACAGACTTGAATGCCTGCGCCGGAGAATATGATTCTATTAGAGGAAAGATCAAAAGTGCCTGGAAAAAGGAAAAGGACAAAGTCATCTTTAGTGTCTCTATACCCGGCAATGCAATGGCAGAGGTGTATGTCCCGGCAAAAGACTTAAAAAAACTCACCGTTAACGGCTTGCCTTATGCCAAATGTAAAGCGGCGGCATTGATCCGTAGCGAAAAAGGATACGCGGTATTCCAGGTGTATACCGGTGATTTCCGATTTGTAGGATCGATATAATGCCATCAGTAATTTTAAGGTTAAAGGATTATTTTTAAACAGACATAACATAGTACAGTGATGAGATATTTAAAATTTTTAAGCCTGCTCACCTGCCCGTTCCAGATATTATCGTGTACCCCAGCTGTTGCGTCTGGTGTAGATCCTTATCAACATAGTGTGGCGACTGTAGTAGCGACAGACCGGCTCGGCCGTACATTTACGGCCGGAGGCCTGATGAAAAAGACCAAACGCTATGTCGGCATTTTCTATTTCACGTGGCTTGGTCAACACCCCGAAAGCCAAACAGGCAATTTTGATATAAGCAAACTGAACCGGAACAATCCTCAGGCACTTTTTGATAAAAAGGGCAACCCGATGAGCCCTCTTAATCAGTATCATTTTTGGGGGGAGCCCCTTTTTGGATATTACGACAGTACAGATCCATGGGTTATTATGCGCCATATCGAATTGCTGACCATGGCCGGTATAGATTATCTGATGCTTGATGCAACCAATAGTTTCTTCTATCCCCAGGTAGTCACTAAATTGCTCAGCCAACTGCAGGCGCTGCAAAAGCAGGGCTGGACAGTACCAAGACTAGCTTTCTATACCAATTCGAATTCCGGAACTACCGTCAGGCAAATCTATAACCATTTCTATCTTAAGGGAGATTATGCAGACCTGTGGTTTAAGCCACAAGGCAAACCTCTCCTTATCGGTATCACGTCAAATAATAAGAATGCATCAGACCAAACGCTTGGAGGCACTTTCAAAGACTATGTCCCCGATGAGCTGATTGCTTTTTTCGACCTTAAGGAATCTCAATGGCCCACAGCGATGTTTAACCCGAAAGCATTCCCCTGGATCAGCTGGGATTATCCGCAACGCATTCATGATCAGCTTATTTCTGTTTCTGTAGCACAGCATTCTCCTGTTAATATTGTTTTCTCCGATACCGTCAATACCAGGGGCCGGGGCTATGATGCCCTGGTCAAACAGAACAATAAAAGCGGGATCGCCAGTGGCCAAAACTTTCAAAATCAATGGGAAACAGCCCATTCAAATGAATCTGCAGTCTCTAATGTATTTGTCACCGGCTGGAACGAATGGATCGCCATAAAAAGCGCTGACGCCAACAAGTTATTTTTTGTAGATTGCTTTAATGAAGAATTTTCCAGGGATGTCGAAATGATGAAAGGTGGTTACGGCGACAATTATTATCTGCAGTTGACCAGCAATGTCCGACGGTTCAAATACAACGCGCCTACCAAAGCCCGCACTACCGAAAAGACCATTGATGTCTTCAGTAAAGATTTGGCCCAATGGGAATCGGTACCGGCGCATTATAAAGATTTCGAGGGAGATGCCCTTCCTCGCAACTATAAAAACTTCTCCGGTACGGGCGTATACTCCGATTTCAGCAACCGAAATGACATCACCGATATGAAGGTTACCAATGACAAAAAAAACCTATATATCCTAATACAAACCAGTAAACCCATTACGAGCTACAATGGGAAGGACCTCAACTGGATGAATGTGTTTATTGGAACTCAAGACAATTCGCCAAACTTTTCGGGATTCAAATACGTGGTCAACCGTCATCCAGCAAAGACAACTACTTCTTTAGAACGTTCTGAAGGCGGCTATCAATGGAAATCTCTCGGCAGGGTACGTTATCATATCTTTGACAACAACATGCAAATCTCCATACCTCTGCAGGGCATTGGCCAAAAGCCGGGAAAAATTAATGTTACTTTGAAAGTTACCGATCATGTGACCAGCTATGCCGACATCATGGATTACTATGTCAGTGGAGACAGTGCACCAATCGGTAGGCTTGGCTTTTTATACACCAATTAATGTTTGATATGAAGTTGAATTTAACATACATTCTTGGATCACTACTCTTACTGCTATTGTCCTGTAAATTGCAAAAGCAACATTTTGAAATTCAAAACCTGACCGTTGAAGGAAGGGAAGATCTGATCGGACTACAAGGCCAGCAACCCCGGCTGAGCTGGAAAATAGCACCAGCAAAAGGGCGTGCAACTGTCCAGACCGCCTACCAGATACTGGTATCCTCTACTGAAATAGGTGCCAGAAATAATGAAGCAGATCTGTGGAACAGTGGTAAAGTGCCATCCGATTCCAGCATCAACATCTCCTTCAAGGGCAAAGCTTTAGAAAGTTACAGTAAGGTCTACTGGAAGGTAAAAGTTTGGTCGGCTCAGGGAGATTCGGCAACGAGTGCCATCAACCAATGGCGAATGGCCATGCTCACGAACGAGGAGTGGAAAGCAAACTGGATCGGCCTCGATACTTTTAGCCAGGGTGATGCACCCCGCCGTCAGCAGACCCGGCTCGCCGCGAGGTACCTGCGCAAAGAAGTCTCTATCGGCAAAGAGCTGCGTCAGGCCACAGCATTCATCAGCGGTATGGGACTCTACGAACTGTACATTAATGGAGAAAAGATCGGCAATGATGTACTGAGCCCGACCGCAACAGACTACAACCATGAAGTACCCTACAATACTTACGACATTACCGAGCACCTCTTTAAAGATAGAAATGCCATCGGCGTGATCCTTGGAAATGGGCGATTCTTCAACCTGCGTGATTTTAAAGGCAAACCCAATCCCGTCACAAACATTCCACAGATCAATTATGGCTTTCCAAAAATGATTCTGCAGATCCGCCTGGAATATACCGACGGAAGTATAAGCTATGTCCATTCTGATCAGACCTGGAAGGTCACAGATAAAGGCCCAATCAGGGCAAACAATGAGTATGATGGGGAGGAATATGATGCCAGAAAGGAGCTGAGCGGTTGGGACAAACCCGGCTATAACGACCAGAACTGGAGCCAGGTAGAATTGGTCAAAGCCCCGCCTGGCAAACTATATGCCCAAAAGAATGAAAATATCAGGATCAAAGAAACTCTCCGTCCAAAAACCATACATAAAACAGCAAGAGGCAGCTATATACTCGATATGGGGCAAAACATGGTGGGCTGGCTCCGCATTAAGGTCAGGGGACAGGCTGGTGATACGGTTCGAATGGTATTTTCGGAACGGCTTAAAAACAAAGATACGCTATATGTAGCCAATCTGCGCGACGCACGGGCTACCGACACCTATGTCTTGAAAGGCAATGGTAACGAAAGCTGGGCGCCGCGCTTCACCTATCATGGATTTCAATATGTAGAGCTAAACGGGCTGAAGTATGAACCTTCCAAAGCAGATTTTGAGGGACAAGTGGTTTATGACGATGTTCCTACTATAGGGCAGTTCCGTACCTCTGATCCAACCATCAATCAAATTTACAGCAATGCCTACTGGAGCATCCGCGGCAATTATCGCGGCATTCCAACGGATTGCCCGCAGCGTGATGAGCGTGTGGCCTGGCTGGGCGACCGCCTCATGAGCTCCTATGGAGAAAGCTTCATTTTTGACAATTCCCGTCTCTATAGCAAATGGATGGCCGATACGAAATCTGCCCAGCATCCAAATGGAAGCCTGCCTGATATCGTTCCGGCCTATTGGATCAACAACAGCGACAATGTGACTTACCCAAGCGCATTTATCATTATTCCTGAGATGCTGCGGAAGCAGTTTGGCGATGAAAAGACCTACCGCAACTACTACCCGGACATGAAAAAATGGCTGATGTATATGTGGAACACGCATGGTAAAGAGGACTTGGTGCTAAAGGATAGCTATGGCGATTGGTGTGTGGCCCCTGAAGAAGGCACCAATACCATCTGGACAAATGATCCTGGCCGAACTACTGATGGAGGGCTGGTTGCGGCGTCTTACTATTATTACTGCCTCACCCTAATGGAAAACTTTGCCAGGCTTCAGGGATTGGATGCCGACCTGAAACAATATGCAGATCTTAAAGCACGTGTATTCATAGCCTTTAACAAGAAGTTTTTCAACTTTCAGCAAGGTCATTACAGCAACAATACAACGACTGCAAACCTTTTACCGCTGACTTTCGGACTCGTGCCTGCAGACAAAAAACAAGTTGTATTTCAGAAAATAGTGGAACGTACCGCAGCATATGGCAACCATATTAATTCCGGCATTATGGGTATGATGTGGATCATGCGCGGGCTTTCAGATCACGGCCGGCCGGACCTGGCTTACACGCTGGCTACCAATAGAACCTATCCAAGTTGGGGGTATATGGCTGCTCATGGTGCTACCACCATCTGGGAGCTTTGGAACGGAAATACGGCCGATCCGCTGATGAATTCCTGGAACCATCAGATGCTACTCGGCGATCTGCTGATCTGGTACTACGAATATCTTGCCGGTATCAAGTCGGACAGTCAGGCCACCGCCTTTAAGAAGATTATTATGAACCCGATATTTCCAGACAGCCTGAAATTTGTCGAGGCAAGCTACGAATCAAAATACGGCACTATAAAAAGCCATTGGACCAAGGAGAAAAACAAATTTAGCTGGAATATTGTCGTTCCGCCCAACACCTCTGCATTGGTATATCTGCCTGCCAATGACATTCGTGGAGTGCTGGAAAGCGGTCGAGCCCTTGAAGATCAAACAGGATTATCCATAAAAGGCCAGGCAAAAGGCCGTATCCTGATAGAAATCGGTTCAGGAAGCTATAATTTTGTCGTGAGGCCGCCAAATACAAAACCAACCGCCACTTTGTACAACAAAAAGCTAAACGACAAGGCAAGCCATCCGGAGCTTCTCCTGCCTGTCAATGGGTATCGCTTTACGCCTGGCGGTTTGTCTGTCACAGCGGCTGGCAGCCTGGCAAAACTCAATAAGTATTATGCCCTGGCCGGGCGCCTGATCCGGTATCATGTACGCTTTTCCGAAGATGCTGTAGGCGTGTTTCAAAGTGACAAGGGCGATTTTAAGGCATTGGTAGATATCCCCAACAGGAAAATATCGATTGCTACCAGTCCTGTAACTGAAGTGAAGGCCAGCTTTCTCACTGCCGATCGTGAATACATCATCGAAATTCATCGAAATTATCAGGAATCAACCATCCGCATCATGGATCCTAAAACCGGACAATCCGCAGAAACAACGGCCACGAATGATGGGACCGGAGGTTGCGGTGCAGGGGCTGTAGCCAAAGGCTTTGCGGTAGGCCGGCAGTACGACTACTATTGTTTTGGATTGGGCAGCGGTACTTCAATGCTCATTAATCAAATAGAAGTGAGCGCCAAAGCACATGACTTTAACCTGCTGATTTACGGCGACTCTATCACGGAACCTGAAGGTTATTTTCCTACCAGCGATTTCCCTCAATCCTGGACACAATTGATTATTAAAAATCTCAAAGGAAAAGGCATGTCGAGCGGTCGCGGAGGGACCACCATCACGGAATTGCTGGAGCGTATTAAAAACGAACTGCCTTTTGTAAAATCAAAATATGTGATGGTCACGATTGGCACCAATGGCGGAAATACAGAAGAAAACCTTGGTGAACTGGTTGAATACATCCAGTCACAGGGTGCTATTCCCATCCTCAATAACATCCCGAGCAACGAAAGTGGAAGCCAGGTAGCAGTCAATGCGGTGATTGAGAAAGTTCGGGACAAGTATAAAATCAAAGGCTGCCGGTTTGACCTGGCTACTGCTATTGATCAGGAAGGCAGACAAGTAGACAAAAGCACCATGTGGTTTGAAGACTACGACTGGGGCAAAATCTACCACCATCCCAATGTGAAGGGCTCGCTTCAGATGTACAACCGCACTTTAGTGGATGCTCCAGAGATTTACAAATAACACATGATACTTTAATAATGACAGCAAAACATACAATAATGAGTTTCAATTTGTTAAGGACATTACGGATTTTTCGCCTTCAAGCGATGCTCGTATTCCTGGCCAGTAGTCTTTATGGATTATCCGCGGCCGCACAAAGTAAGCTGTGGGATCTGAATCAACTCTCCAAAGCCCCGGCTTTCAAATGGCTCGACACCTCCTCCCAAGTGCACGCAATATCCTTTCAGGGTGTAGATTATAAAGGTGCACGCACAGAAGTCTTTGCCTATTATTCGGATCCGGATATCCAGGCAGGGAAGAAGACCGGCCGTAAATTTCCAGCGGTGGTATTGGCCCATGGAGGCGGCGGTATGGCATTCAGGCAATGGGCGGAAAAATGGGCGGCAGCAGGCTATGCTGCTATTTCAATAGACTTTGGGGGCATGGGAGCCAATGGGAAGAGAATGGAATACCCTGGCCCTGGCCCTTCTCATGAAAGTCAGTTCGGAATTGCAGAAAAAGGCCCGCTAAAGGATGCCTGGACCTATCATGCTGTATCCAGTATTATCCTGGCACATTCCTGGCTGCTGGCTCAACCACAAATCCAGAAAAACAAAACTGCCATCACCGGAATCAGCTGGGGAGGTTACCTGACTTGTATTGCTGCATCGGTAGACAAACGTTTCAAGGCCGCGGTACCGGTATACGGATGTGGTTATTATGACGAATCGGATGCATTCAAGGGTCAATTACAAACTTTATCGGCAGAGGGGCAGAAACGATGGATGAATTACTTGGATCCCTCAGCATATCTTGCTTCAGCGAAAATGCCGATCTTGTTTTTAAATGGCAATAAAGACAGGTTTTACAATGTCGTTCCCTATCATAAAACATATCGACTGGTCAAAAAATCAATACGGAACGTTTCAATTATTCCCGATATGTTGCACAGCCATGTAGACGGCTGGGAACCGATAGAGATCAAAGCTTTTATTGATCAGGAGCTTTACGGCGATAGACAGTTGGCCAGGGTGCAAAGAATTGTTGAGTTACCAGATCACATTGAAATCAAATACAAGGTGGCCTCAGCACTTCAAAGTGCCGATTTTTACTATTCCAATGATATCACCTCACTAAATGCTGAGCGGCGGTGGACACGACAGAATGCGATCATCGATGCTAAAAAACAAATCGTTAGTACGCCTAATATACCAGGTGGATTTAAATATGGCTTTTTTCATTTAAAAGATATAAAAAACAGATCTGTCTCGAGTGAGTTTATAATAAAATAGATATTATCTATATTAGATCATCCCTTGAACGGCTTTTAACCAGATTAAAACGATGAAAGCTAAAACCTTATACTTGCTCTTAGCAATTACATGCTTTTCTGCGCTAATCACAACTGCGCAGATAAAACCAATGAAGTCAACTTTTATAAAGCCAGGCGATAAGTACAAACCTGGAGTATACTGGTATTTCATGGATGGAAATATGAATGCCGAAACAATGACGAAAGATCTGGAAGCAATGAAGAAAGCAGGTATTGGCAATCTTGTATTTCTGGAAGTAAATGTGGGTGTTCCAAGGGGTAAGATTGATTTTTTGAGTGAGGCCTGGTTGACACTTTTTGCTCATGCTGAAAAAGAAACCAGAAGACTGGGCATAGAAATCACCCTGGGTATCGGTCCGGGCTGGACTGGAAGCGGCGGGCCCTGGGTCAAAGGCAGTCAGTCCATGCAACACCTTGTTTCGAGCGAGATAATTGTTTCATCAATGGATACGAAGACTATTACATTGCCAATACCCCTGGCGAACAAGCCTTTTTTTGGAGAAGGTGGCTTTACTCCGGAATTTAGAGCAAACTGGTTGGAATACTATGAAGATGTAGCTGTATTGGCCTTTCCGATTACCAAAACAGAGGAGAAAATAACAGATATTTCCGAAAAAGCACTTTATCAGCGGGCACCTTACAGTTCTGCTATAGTCAAGCCGTATTTACCAGAACCAGGCGACCTTACCGGAAACCCAACATCGGCTATCCAGAAAAACCAGATGATTGATCTGACTGGAAAAATGCAATCTGATGGCAGGTTAAACTGGACCCCTCCAAATGGAAAATGGAAAGTCATGCGGTTTGGGAGCAGGAATAATGGTGCCATTACCCGCCCCGCGCCGTTTCCCGGTATTGGCTTCGAATCGGATAAAATGGACACGACAGCACTACGGGCGCATTTGGACATGTACCTCGGGAAAATTTTTAATAAAATTGGCAAGATAGACAAAAATCAGACTGGCGGATTAAAGCGTCTCCATCTGGACAGCTGGGAAATGGGTGCCCAAAACTGGACTTCGACTTTCAGAAAGGAATTTACCAAACGGCGGGGCTACGACCCTTTAAGATACTATCCAGTGTATTCGGGAAACATTGTTGGCAGCTTAAAAGAAAGTGAGCGCTTCCTGTGGGATTTAAGACAAACCTCACAAGAGCTGGTACTCGAAAACCATGCCACCTATGTGAAAGAATACGCAAAAAAACATAACCTCACGCTATCTATAGAGCCCTATGACATGAACCCGACAGCCGACCTGGAACTAGGCAGTGTCGCCGATGTGCCTATGGCAGAATTTTGGAGCAAAGGTTTAGGGTTTAATACCGCTTTCAGCGTAATTGAAGCAACATCAATAGCACATGTAATGGGGAAGTCACTTGTTCCTGCTGAAGCCTTTACCTCCGACCCCGGTGAAGGCTGGAAACAACATCCCGCTTCAATGAAAAATCAGGGCGACTGGGCTTTTGCCGCAGGCATCAACCGATTTGTTTATCACACCTTCCAAAACCAGTTCTTACCTGACTCCTTAAAGCCTGGTGCGACCATGGGGCCCTATGGTGTACATTGGGACCGCAGCCAGACCTGGTGGCCGATGATCAACAGCTACCACGATTATGTGACCCGTTGTCAATATCTATTGCAACAGGGAAGAACGGTAGCCGACGTACTCTATCTAAGCCCGGAAGGTTCGCCTCATGTATTCCTCCCACCTGTTTCCGCAATTGTGGGCGACACAATCGGGGACCGTAAGGCCTATAATTTCGATGGCATCGCACCAGGACAATTGATGAAAGCCTCCGTTAAAAACAATAAAATCGTTTTCCCCGGCGGCGCTGCTTATGAGCTCATGGCGTTACCCATCTATGAAACCATGACCCCTACATTGCTCGGGAAAATAAGCGAACTGATCGCACAAGGTGCAACAGTTGTAGGCAACCCGCCCCTGCGTTCTCCAAGCTTAAGCAACTATCCTGCATGTGATGTCCAGATCAGGGCTCTGGCAGAGAAAATCTGGGGTAAATCAGCCCTACCGGAAACCTTGACCCATAAAAAATATGGCCTGGGCACCATCATTTGGGGAAGGCCAATATTGACAGCTCAGGATAAACTTTATCCCAACTATGAATTAACTGCCAGGATCTTAAAATCCAAAGGGATCATGGAGGACTTTACTGCTGACGCGCCGATCAGGTACACCCATCGCACTTCAGCAAACTGGGACATTTATTTCATTTCCAACACGAGTAACAAAACAGTATCCGCAGATGCCCGTTTCAGAAGTACCAAAGGCTCCCCCGAATTATGGAATGCTATAAATGGAAAAACAAGCCAGATCAGGCAGTTTAAAGCGCAAAATGGGATAACCCAAATCGCTGTAAAACTGGATGCCTATGAAAGTGCTTTTATCGTTCTTTCAAAAGAGAACACATGGGCAGCCGATCCGACAGCTCTTGCTCCATCGGAGAACATCCTGCAAACCCTAAACGGAACATGGAAGATAAACTTTGATGAGAAATGGGGCGGCCCAAAAGAAATCACCACCAATTCCCTTTTCGATTGGAGCAAAAGTGCTGTTGATGGAATCAAACATTATTCCGGGACGGCCACCTATCACCAATCGTTTGAGTTTACAAGCGAAAGGCAACAGCATGTGTACCTGGATCTGGGAGAGGTTAAAAACATTGCCCGGATACGCCTCAACGGCAAAGAAGTCGGTACTTTATGGACCACGCCATGGAGATTAGACATTTCAGGCTTCCTTAAAAAGGGAAAAAACGACCTGGAAATAGAAGTGATCAACCTATGGGCCAACCGGTTGATCGGAGACGAGGAAAAACCTGATGATGGCATCGTTGGAGACCAATGGCCTGAGTGGTTATTGAAAGGACAGCCCCGTACCAGTGGCCGCTACACCTTCACCACCATACGCCAATACAAAGCAGATTCCCCGTTGTTACCGTCCGGCTTAATCGGCCCTGTCAAAATTGTACTATATGAATAAGCAAACTGAAGGGCCGATATGGACAAAATACTATTTTGAGGAGATCAATTTGACCGGCCCCAACAAACCTGAGTCCTGGACTTTAAAGCCTTCACCTCCTCCTCCGTCATTTTTAACATAAGCTACATTGGTTTTACAATACCGGTCCTTAGGGTCGGACAGCATATCTCCAGTCAGGCGGTTCACCCATTGGTTTACAATTTCTACTTTTAGATCGTTCTCCCCATTCTTCAGCAGGTAGGTGATGTCCAGCTGATAAGGCTTTTTCCATAACACACCGGCAGACTTGCCATTTATGAATACCTCGGCTACGTCTTTAACTTCTCCAAGATCAAGCGTTACGGTTTTGTCTAAAGTATGATTAGAAATGTTGACCTTTTTTTGATAAGTGGCTGTACCAGAAAAATACTTAATGCCTTTCTGTTCAAATTCTGTCCAGGATTTGAGCTGATCTATTACAATGTTTTTAGGGGCTCCCCATCCCTCCGGAAAACTCAGGTCCCATTTGCGGCTAATGTCTTTTTCCAGGGGATCAGCAGCTGTAGCGCTTAGTAATTTAAGCCCCTCTTGTTTTTTATCATTGAATACAATAAAGACCGAGCCATGTGGTGGCAATTCCAGGGGAAGGCTGGTACGCTGATCAGTTGAAACCAGGTTTGAAACTGCATATTGCATGCCCGTTCCGGGATCCCAGATTTCCGGATATTTGCCGCTAACCCGGAAGGAAGCTTCTCCTCTGACCCAGTTCTCGCTTTCGTTTCTGATGAAGTACACTTCGCCGTCAGCTGTACTGCGATGAATGTAATCCAGCTTTGCTGTAGCTTCAAAAATAAAGTCCTTTTCTATATTCCGCTTTTTCAGCACATCTTCCGGACTTATACCCGAATAAATTGCACCTTGTCCGTAACCTTTTCCGGATAAGGCCTCAAATTCAGTTTTACCCCATAGTTTATCGGCCAGCCTGTTTAATTCAAACTTTTCCTTTTCAAAGTTACCCAGGCCAGGTGTGGCCGATGGCTTAGGACCAACAAGTATTGCCCCTTCTTTTACCATTTTTTCAAGCTTTTTTAATACCTCCAGGGTCATATGCTTTTGCTCAGGCAGCACCATAAGCGCATAACTCATTCCATCGGGAAGTACGATTCGTCCATTTTTCACAGACATTCTGTTGAGGATCACATCGCTGTTGATCACATCGTAGTCATAGCCTACGCTCAATCCCTTAATCATGGGTTTTTCCGGGACACTATGAAATAAAGGGAAGAAATTGGGTGCCTGATCTCCATAATAATAGCAAACGTCAGCGACAAACAAGCCCTGCTGCAACACATAACTGCACCTGGATAGATAGTCCATGAACGGCTTCGACTTTTCCCACCAGGTGGTGGTGGTATTTATATCTGAACCGGCATGGTAACCGCGCCCCGGAAATCCGTCTTCAGGGGTTGTGCTGGCGAAGGTATGAAAGGTAATGTTGTTCAGTCCCTCGCAAAAAGCCCGGTCTACATATTTTTTCATCTCGAAGGGTGAGTCCTTCCATCTTCTCCATGTGGTGAAAGACTCTGCGTCGACGAGCTTTTTACCATAGATATGGGCCGCGCTGGCCACCTCTTTGATCAGGAACATATTCCGGTGTTTGATCCAGAATTCGCCTCTTGGAACAGATACATTACCCAATGCTTTTAGTGCATCTACGGGACAAGTTCCCCAAATCGGTGGACCAGGCCCACCGGATTCTGCCACGAGTTCAGCATTGTATTTTTTCAGGAATTCAGTCCCGGTCGTGTAATGGCTGAAAATAAGCTGGTCGCTGATTGTTTTTTTAAAATCATAATTAAAGCGGTCGGTTTGATCAGAAAGCTTCCATCCCGCAAGTACAGTCATATATTTTTTGATGTCATACCCCTGTCTTTCCTTGAATATCTTAGGCATTTCATCGGTCCATGGTACACCATGCTCCAGTTCCATGCTGTCAAATTCAAGATAAGCGAGTCCTTTTTCTGCAGAATTTTCCGGAGTAATGCCCAATCTGTCCATAAAATACTTAAGATGTCGTTTGGTCGCTTCCGGATCAAAGAAGTCAATAAACAGTCCGTTAGACTGAGGAGAGGGAACGATGAGCGACTGCCCGGTGTTCGAGCAAATGAAGCGGATGATGGTCCACTTGCCTGGAGGCGCATCCCAAACCAGCTCTCCATTACTGAATTTAGTAGTGAGATCGATGACCTGACTCAGGTCTTTGATCGTCTTATCTTCCCTATGTGGAATCGCCAGTACAGCTACTTCTTTATAGAACAAAGGCTTTTTCTGTGCGTCTACCGGGCAGTTTTTATGCACCTTAGGGAATGGCAGGTCTATCGTCAACTTTTTAGCCCCTTCCGCCTGGGTTTCCGAAAAGTATAAAGCTTTAGATGCCCATTCAGGACTCACCCAGGAGCCCCCTGCATTCCAACCACTGGAGGCGATTAAACCGATTTTCATGTTCAATCTCCTGCCTTCAGATAGGGCATGCTTTATGAGCACCACAGACTGGTCACCGAGAAAAGGACCACCGGCAGGGATCATCTGGGCGTTCTGCACAGCAGCAACATCCCATATCTCTGCCCGGTTCATGCCTTTGGCTTTCATTTCTTCCAAATCGTAGGTAATCGCACGGGTAGTCATATTTCCATTCAGCCAGCACCAGTAAGCGCCCGGCCGCGCGGAAGGAGGTGGATTGTTGAAATCTGCGTTTTGACCAAAGAGATTGGGGCATAATAAAACAAATACTAAAGCGAGTTTAGTGGCATTCATAGCTTTTAAATTATTGAATTTATCCCTATGATAAGGACTAAATATTTGGTATTCCTGAGTGTTCACAAAATAAACATCCAATTTTAGGCAACTGTCATGCACTGTCATGGGAAAACGCAGGTTTTTATTCCCCTCAAAAACTGCAAACCATTTTTCAGTCTCCAAAGGGGTTGTTGTGTGCTTGAAATTTCTCTTGCTTTTGTCTTGCTTTCCTCTTGCTATTGTCTTGCTATTGTCTTGCTCAAGCTGGAAAAACCTAACTTTTCAGCAAGCCTCCGGCAAAATTTTAACAACAGGAATATCAAACACACATAAGCCGCTAACAACAAACAAAAGAAACAGAAATCTTTCTTTATACAGCGTTTTTCAATGAAAAAATATAGAGTCACCTACCCCTCACTTAGAAACAAAAATTTTACGTATTTTAGTCCGGGATCAGCGGATCCAAAACAAACAAACTGACAATATCAAAACCACGATTGTGAACAGGTTCTATACTTGCATTATTATAGATGATGAAGCCATTGACCGCATGGCTATAGAGACTGAATTGGACAATTTTGAGCACATTCATTGCCTGGGTAGTTTCGAGAACGGAATGGACGCCCTGCAAGCTTACCATCAGCTTAAGCCGGATATTGTATTTGTGGACATAGACATGCCGGATATCTCCGGACTGGATCTCATCAAGACCATCAATAGTGGAAATTCGGCCAATATTATCGTTTCTTCTCATCCTGAATATGCTTTACAGGGCTTTGAACTCAAAGTATTCGACTATATCTTAAAGCCCGTGGAGACAGAACGTCTGGCGGAGTGCATCAAACGCCTGGAGTCGTTCTTTGCGCTCAGGGAAAAAGCACATGCTTATGATGTCGCCTTCGGGCAAGAGCAAATAGCTTTTAAGGAAGGTCACCGCATGATCAGGATCAGTGTCGACAAGATCATGTACCTGGAAGCATACGGAGATTACACGAAGATTGTCACGGACGAAAAAACTTACCTCAGCCTAACTACCCTGTCCAGTTTCCTGGAATCCCTGCCACAAGGCCGGTTTTTGCGCATCCACCGCAGCTACGTCATCGCCATTAGTAAAGTCCAGTGCTTTAATTTTAGAAATATAGACATAGGCAACAGCCAGCTACCGGTCAGCAGGACCTACCTAAAAGAAACCAGGCTGGCCTTAAAACCCGATTAAAAGAACAATAGACCACACAACCATCTGACATGAAGCCGCTCACGCTTGTCCTACTTCTGCTCTCCCTCTCGCCTCTGCATGGATTTTCACAATCATCCGCTAAAACCAATAAGCAGCAGGATCAACTTGCAGCACTAAAAGAAAAAAAATTGATCTGTCAGCAGATCATTACCACCTCCACCGGGGAGGTCGGCACCTTCGATAAACTCATCCGCACAGGAAAAGAAGCGCTGGCCATGACAGCAAAGGACGACTACAATTATTTGTACTACTTTCACCAGTCGACCGGCATCGGGTACTACTATAAACAAGATTTTCAGAATGCGAGACTCCATTTTGAGCAGGCTTACGCTGCTGCCAGCAATGGCAAAATGGTGCAGCTCAGCCTCAAGCCCCTGGGCAACCTCACTGCCATATATTACTACCTAGGCCTGAGCGGTAAGGCTGACACCGCCGCTGCCACATTGAAGCAGATTGTAGAGCATACCGATACGCTACAAAATAAATACGACTCCTATTATTACCTGGGTGTATACAATCAGCAACAAAAATATTATTATGGCATTGCGCTGGACAATTTTATCAAAAGCGCCGAACTCCATAAAAAGGTGGCCGATACGACCTCGGTGATGAAAGTCAAGCTGGACTATGCCACCAAGCAGATGATGATCGCCGAGATCTATATTTTTCTGAAACATCCGCAGAAGGCATTGGAATACTTGGGCTATGCGGGCCCTTATCTCCATAAATCCGTCATCGTAGACGTGGGTGCCTATGGCAAATACATCAGGGCCTATGCGCTGAAAGGCGACAGGAAGAATGCGCAAAAGTATTACGACCTGTTGCACGAGGTTACAAAAGGTTCATCAGGCCGCTGGTCGGAACTCGTATCTTCAAACCTGGAAATAGCCGGGCTGGAACTGAAAGCCGGGCAGCTAAAAACTGCGAAAACGTATATCGACCGTGCCTACGAACAGGCAAAACTGGACAATACGCCTATCCTGCTCTCGCCAGTCCATTTCAGCTATGGCGATTACTACCGGGAATCAGGTGATCTTACCAAGGCCTTGCACCATTACCAGATGGCCGAGGAAGGATCAAAAGCCTTCAATAAGGAACAGTATGCCGACCTCCTGAAACATAAAACAGATCTGAGCATCCGCCTGGGACGGGTGGACGATGCCAAACGATATTTTGACAACTATACCCTGGTGTCTGATAGTCTGAACAGAGAAAAGGTATCCCTCAACCTGGCCGAGATGGAGGCACGGTTCCAGAACCGCCTGAAGCAAAACGAGATCAGTATATTGAATATTGAGAATGAAAGCAAACAGCAGCAGCTGAAGGAAGAACGAAAAGCCAGGGGCTACCTGATCGGGGCGGCAATACTGGCCCTCCTCGTTGCCGCGATGGTGTACCGCAACTTCGTGATCAAGAAAAAAGCGAATACCCTGCTCGATGAAAAGAACCGCTTATTGGATATCCTTAACCTCAAACTTACTCAGGCTAATGAGGCTAAGACCCGGCTGTTCAGTATCATCAGCCATGACCTCCGCGGGCCGATCGCACGCTTATTTAGCTTCCTGAAACTACAGCAGGCCCCCTCCGACCGGTTGACGCCGGAGAAGCGACAGGCCTATCAGGAGACATTGGTCAACTCTTCTTCTCTGTTGCTGCGCTCGCTGGAAGACTTACTGTTGTGGTCCAAAAGCCAGATGGATGCTTTCGAAATGGAGGAAGAAGAGCTGGACCTGAAGGAAATTCTGGAAGGGCAGTCCCTGATGTTGAAAGACGCACTTGAAAAGAAAGAGCTGACATTGGTGTATGACCAACTGGAATGGTCGTTACTAAACTCCGACCTGAATATGGTGCAAACTATTGTGCGCAACAGTCTCGAAAATGCCCTGCGTAATGCCACTCCGGGCACAACCATTCGCGTCAGCACAGGCCATGAGGCTAATCAGCGATACCTGTCCTTTTATAACGAGGCGGAAAATCTGGAAGGAAAGGACTTCAGCAGTCTGTCACATTCCGGGCCCAGCAGCAAAAGCAGTGGCTACGGTCTGGTGATCATCAGGGAGCTGGCGGAAAAGATAGGTGCTGCACTCGAGATCCGTCTGCATGAAGCGCGTTTCTTTGAGCTCCGGCTTCATTTTAAGGACTGAGTTTGCATTCCAACGATTATTGATTTCCACTCAACGATTAAGTTTGGCGGATAGCTGCGCCCCTCTGTAGTTTTAGTACTTAAAACAATCATCTACAGTATAAGGCCTATCCACCTGCTTATGAAGAATAAGTTACTCTCCCTCATGATCTTTGCTATACTGACCGGCAACCAATTGGCCCGGGCCCAGGAACTATCGGAGATCGGCAAGCAAAAACCCATCACACTAAGCGGCAACCTGGGCATTGGCCTGGGCACCTACAATGTATCGGGCATACCTGCCCGTCAGCGTTCTTTTACCCACCTGTTTAACGGCGCGCCTACACTCAGCATTTATGGGGTAGCCCTGCCTTTTAGTGTGGTGGTGAGTGACCAGCAACGCAGCTACACACAGCCATTCAATCAATATGGCATGAGCCCGACCTACAAGTGGGTGACCCTCCATGCCGGATGGCGGAGCATAGAGTTTTCCCCGTTTACCTTAGCGGGGCATAATTTCCTGGGCGGGGGCATAGAGCTGAATCCCGGAAAGCTGCGGTTCGGTTTCGTATATGGCCGGTTTAATAAAGCGATAGAAGCCGACCCCAACCAGCCCCTGGCACTGGCCCAGCAGCCTGCCTACCGCCGCACAGGTTACAGTGGGAAAATTGGTGTTGGCACAGAAAGAAACCATTTCGACCTTATATTTCTCAAAGCGAAAGACGAGGCGAATTCATTGACCCTCACCCCGCCTTCCGCCAATCTGACCCCGGCGGAGAATATGGTATTGGGCTTATCGTCACGCTTTAGCTTCTTTAAGCACTTCGTACTGGAAATGGATGTCTCCGGAAGTTTGTATACCCGAAATATGCGCTCCGACACGTTGGAAAATATCGACCTTAAACAAGCTGAATTTTTGAAAAAGCTGATCACACTCAACACTTCTACCCAATTGCTCAGTGCCGGACAAGCCAGCTTTGGATATCAAAACCCCAATTACAGCCTAAAAGTAAAATACCGCCGCGTAGACCCGGACTATAAAAGCATGGGTGCTTATTATTTTGAATCGGACGTACAAAACTATACTGTTGAGGGCATGCTGCGCTTGTTTAAATCACAGTTCCAGCTGAGCGGAAGCTTTGGGGTGCAAAACGACAACCTACTGAAAGATAAAGCCGTACGTTCCAACCGGAAGATCGGGGCCATTAACCTGGCATTCAATAAACCCGCCTATGGTTTCGACCTCCGCTATACCAATTATGGGGTGACGCAGGACAGGGGACTTAACCCGATCATCGATGAGTTCAGAATAGCGCGCACCAACCACAACCTGAGTTCGGTACTGCGTTACAACATCAACAATGAGCGCATGAACCATGCATTCATCCTGGTGGGCAACCTGGCCAGTCTGAGCGACCTCAACACCTTTACCGCTCCGCAGAGCGAATCAAGCAGCCAGACGGTCAATCTCTCCTACCAGTTTGGACTTCCTGCCAAGATGTTTTCTGTTGGGATTAACGGCAATTATACCAAGGCAAAAATCGCCCTGGGCGACAACAGTTTTTACGGACCGACCCTCAATGTAAACCAGGGTTTTAAGAAAGGTGCCATCAACCTTGGTGCCTCGGCCAGCTACCAGCTTCAGAAACTAAATGGCGCCGATGCCGGCAATGTGATCAATGCCAACCTAAACGGCTCTTACCGCATCACCAAGAAGGACGCCGCCAATCTCGGCCTCACTTACCTAAAATCCAACTCAACCGACCTATTGCTCCCCTCATTCAATGAGTTGCGCACCAACCTCGGAATCGTTCATAGCTTTTAACGGAACCCTATTGATATGAAGACCTATACCATTTTGAAAAACTTTCGGCAGTTCCTGAATACGGGGCTGTTGCTCTTTATGGCACTGACGGCAGCGGCACAAACCGCACCTCCCTCGGTCAATATTACACTGACCATCACCCCACCCTATTCGTCATACTACTCAGACTATTCTGGCGCCAATGCATCTAAAGTGCTGTTGCTCCTGCAAAACAATAGCGGAACGCAACTGAGCCTGAAGCTGGTGGGCCAGTTGACCGGCGACAACGGCATCCGCATAGCGACCAAGGCCAATTATGTACCTAGTTCGCCGATCGTGCTCAACCCGCGGGAGGTGAAACAGCTGAACGGCCTGGCGCTAAAAGATATATTTGACTTCAATACCCTGGATGTGACGGGAATAGATAAAGCCAGACTGGCCTATAGTTCACGCTTACCAGAAGGAAACTACAATTTCTGTATCCAGGCAGCCGATGCGCAGACTGGAGCCCTGCTTTCTGCCGCGGCACCTCTGGGCTGCACAGGGATCAATATTCTCTATCCCGATGCACCAATCCTGGTATCCCCTGCCCCGAATGCCAGCACACTGGCGACAGTGCCAGCTACACTCAACTTCAACTGGATCAATGCAGGCTATGTGCCACCGGTACTTCAGTATATATTGCAGGTAGCCGAGATGCCGATGACGGCTACAGACCCAAACCAGGTCATGAATGCAGCTTCTTTTCCCCTGATCAATAAGACATTAAGCTTCACCAGTTACAACCTCCTGCCTTCTGACCCTCCACTTATGAATGGAAAACGCTACGCCTGGCGGGTAAAAGCAGTAGATCCAACCGGTAAAACGGTGTTTAAGAACGATGGTGTAAGCCAGGCCCAATCCTTTCGCTATGGAGAGGTGGAGGTCGTAGCCTCACAGTTTAGCCTGACTAAGCCCCTGGAAAATATCCGGATAGAACAATCGAACGACCTACGCTTTAGCTGGACCTTTACCGACAACAGCAGACAAAATAATTCGACCGGAACAGCTTTACCAAGGAGCAATACGGTCGGCGCCTCCACCAGTAAATACCAATTGTACCTCAAGCGGGTAAAAAACGATAAAGAAATCGATGCGGAAAAAGCAGGTGCAAAGGTCAGCGGCAGGGCCGGGAGAGTCAGCGAACTGGAAAACGGCATCGTGGTCGAGATCGATAAAGACTATGCTGAAGCGAAGTCAACACCAGCGATAGCTGGCTATATCAAGGATGAGAATACTTATGAATGGTATATGCGGCATCCGGCTACCGGTACTGAATCTGTACACCGCCGCTTTACCTACCAGACCAAGAAAGCGGCAGCAGACTACGCAGTCCAGCTGTCAGGACGCATTAAATACCGCTTCGTGCAGGACCAGGTAAACTACCTCGGTAAGAGTGCACAGAAAAGCAAATATCCCAACTCCAGCGTGACGTTCACTCCCGGAGAAAGTGGCTATTCGCTGGGTAATAAGCAGGTGCAGGTGTTCCGCGTGACCCTGATGGCACCGGTATTCAAAGTAAAGAAAAGCGTTGAAGTAACCGAAAACGGAGAGAAAAAGATCTACACGGAAGAAGTGGACAGTGTAGCTACCGTGAGCGATCTCGGCAAATATCCGGAAGGCCAGATCAGCATATCGGCACTGGTACCGCTGGCTGATGTGATGACCGACAGCATGGGCAATTTTAAAGTGAATGTACCGATTGCAAAAAACCGCTTTCAGATCTACAACTCCAATATAAAATCGGTCAATACCAATCAACGCTATGCGCTGGTAGAAGGATTGGTGGTGCGGGTAAACGATGGTCGTTTCACCGACCCCAACTGGTTTGTCTTTCCGACTCCCGGCAAAGGGAATATATTGCTGGAAGAACAGGCCGTACAGATCCATGAATATGGGCTGGATGTGAAGTTCAGCACCCAGGCACAGCGCAACTATAAAGGTACGCTGTATGTTTTAAAAGATGAGCCCAACCGGGTAACCGGCGAAGGGCAAGGACTGGCGGGAGGCACCAAGGATGTGCTGAACATCACCAAGCCGCTGTATTCTTTCCCGGGATCGCCCCAATATCACTACAGCCACAGCAAGTACAGCGTAGTCAGCTATACAAAGATCGCGGGGATGAGCAACCCCGCTGGAGAACTCAATCAGGCTTTCAGCAAGCTGGTGGCCAGCAACAATGGAAATATTGACAATTATACTGTTTATTTTGAGCCAGACGCTTCGCAGGATGCCCTGTATTTCGGGCCACAAAAAGTATCCAACAGCAACCTGAAAAAGGCGCCATACACCAGTACGTTCTTCAAGCCAATGAATGAGCGTAAGAGCCTGGTCTTTGGTCCGAAATACCTGACCATGAAACTCTCCGGGCGCTATGTATACGACTGGAAATTCCCCGGAAAAAAGAGCAACGCCCGCCTGCCTTTGCCGGAAGGCACCAAGCTCTTGCTCGTGAAGGGCTATATCTCCACCAAGAGTTTTATCGAGGACAAAGGCTCGGAGATCAAAGGAGAAAACCTGGTGGCCACCACGACCGTGGGCAAGAACGGGGAGTTTAAGTTTGATCTGGGCATGCTCAACTACAGCGCGTTCAACAATGATGCCGGTAAAAGCCTGATTGTGCTGGTGGATGATCCTTTTTATTCTTCAGAACCGCGGCAGATTACCTATAATGAATCAGAAGATGTACAATTGGGCGAACTGACGGCCAAGGTGCACCAGTTTAGCTTTACATCCAGACTGATGTATAAAGATAAGGAAACACTCAAACCTGCCAACCAGATGGATGTGTACCTGTGCAGGATCAAAGGACAAAAGCCGGCGACTGCACCAGCCAATGAGGGTGATCCCGACAATAAATCGTTTTTCAAAACGGAGTATATACATACTGATGGCAAGACCTATACCATCATAGATAAGGCACAGACCGGAGAGAAAGGAGAGTTTAGCTTCGACCGCCTGGCCCTGCCTTCTAAGTCGTACACGGATGAGTATTTCATCCTGGCAGAACCCCAAAGTACCAGCAACGACAACTATGTGACCGAAGAGGCTTTCCCATTGACAGGCGTCATGAAATTTGCCAGCATCATCACACTGGGCAATTTTGGACAAGAGCTATTTTCGGATGCGGTGACGCTCAGGAATGTTCAATACAACAAGAATCAATTTCAGTATGTGACCGTTGTGGCCCAAAAGCCATATATCGAAGGGGCAGTATACCCGCATAGCAATACCTCAACTTCGGCCATTGCCGGTGTGCTGGTGGAGCTGTTTGACATTAGCGTTGGGCAGATCAGTCCGACAGCTTCTGACGAAGATTTTGAGAAATTCCTGGCAGGCAAGATGCTTGCAGAGCCTGCAACGGTGACCGGGGCCAATGGACGCTTCCGCTTTGAAAACTTCTATAAAACTACAATGTCTAATAAAGGAAAGCTATTGCGCTTTACTAAAAGTGGCTTCCTCCCTACCTATAAGGTAATCTACGACGGAAAGCCCCTTCCAAAGGGACAGCGCTTTGTAGACAAGTTTTACCTGCAGCTGCCACTGAGTGTAGTGGGCAGGGTGGTGAACCAGAAAGGTGAAAATATTGCGGCACGGGTGATCGTGGGCAATGACTTCAGCTGGGCAGACACCAAATGGATCCTTGGCAAGCCAAACAATCTTTGGGTCTCTTCGCTGAAGGGCAAAGTCAAGTTTACCGTGATCCCGACCGATAAGGTAACCTACCGCACTACGGTGATTGAAAAAACCGTGTCGGCCAACAACCTGGACATAGGCACCCTAATGGTGGATGAGAACCGCCACAATCTCGTCGTAAAATGTGTGGACAAATTCACCGGAAAATATCTTAATGCCGATATTGAGGTGACGAACATCAAAGAAAAAGCAGGTGTAGAAAAATACGTTACACCGAACGGTGTCGTCATTGCAGTAGACTTTAAATCTGCCGGAACGCTCTTCGACATCAGGGTGGTGCCGCAGGGTAACTTTACCGTAGGAAAGACAAAGGTGAATTCCGACATGACCAAGATCGTCGAAGCTATAGTTTATGTAGAAAAAGCTGTTACGTTTACCTGCACCGCTACGAGCGGCACAGGCCCGGCCAAGCAACTGCTGACAGATGTATCCGTAAGCCTGAAGGATTTTGATGAGGATGAGTACGTAGTGACTGAAACTAAATCTCCAGTCGGATTTAAGATCAGCAAACTGCCTTACAACCGCTGGGTGGAGATTGGGGTCACCAAGAAAGGCTATATCGGTAGTCTGCAGAAGGCAATGACCAACTCTGACCGTACTTTAACATTCAGCCTTACCCATGCGCCAGACCTGATGGTAAACAGCATATACGGCTTTCCTGTAGAACTGTTCAGCATGGGAAAACTGATGTCGGCAGATACCTACCTAATCTCCGGCAGACTGAACCCTAAAGGAAAAGTCTCGGCAAGCAAGCTGGCTCCGGCCAAAGCATCAGACTGGCTCCGCTTCAGCGATGTGAAAGTGAAGATCGAAAAGACGACAGGGCAGCTTTCGACCAACCTGGTCAGCGTACTTGCGCCGGTTGTATTCGACGAAAACGAACTCCAGGCGGTCTTGTATGACAAGTACAAGCTGCGCATCCTGGACCCTCAGGGTTTACGCATCAATGCCAGCGGCACAACGGGCAGCATAGGTGGCTACGTGGCCCTGGACCCGGCATCGCTGAGTGCAGGACTACAGACCAGCACCTCTGGCGGCAGCGGCGAAAACAATTACCTGTACCTGAACAAACAGGGAACAGACTATGCCGCTTCGGGCACAGTCACCCTTTATGGCCCAACTAAATCCAACTACCTTGAAACTTTTACGACCTCAAAGTCTGATTTCGATGGTACTCCCCTCGTAGTATCTACCCAGAGCCAAAAAAAACCGAGCTTTGAGGTGGTAGACGGCTTCAAGCTAACGCCGCTGGAAAAGGTAGTGCTACAGAACAATGGTATGCGCTTTAAAACGGAAATCGCCACCAACCTGGCCTACATCGATAAGAAAAATATAGCTGCCCGCGGTACAATGGTGATTGATGATAAAGGATTTGATATCACCGAACAGGAAAACCTGGATGTGACACTCAACAAATGGGTGCTGGAAATGGGCAAGGGCTGGTCGCTCAATCCTTCAGGCTTCTCTGCCAAAGGCAACCTGAACGCACTGGGATTGACCATTCCTTTTAGCAACCTGAAAATGACTTACAGCAAGATCGGCTTCGGCAATTTCAATGTCGCATCGCTGAAACTTCTGAACGCCTGGCCGGTCACGCTAAACGCGACCGATCTGCTGACCAGCTTTGGCTTTGACAAAGGCTACTCGGCAACCAAAGGCGCCTGGTCAGTCTCCATACTGGCCAAGGCAGGGAATGGAGCATTGGCCAGCCTGACAGGACTGCCAGACCTGGGCGCGAACGATAATATTTTGGTAAGCAACATCAACCTGTACGACACCGGGAATGAAGCCGATACCCGCATACAGCTGGTCGAAGATCAGACTGTAACACTAAACAGCATCGCGAAATACCGCCCTTATATGGTCTTCGGCGGTAAGGGTTTCATCGCGTTCCGCGGCGGGCTCAACCTGGATGTGCCTAACTTAAGCGGACTGGGTAATGTAACGTACGACCTGAAATACCGCGTGAAAGACGGGAAGTTTACCCATGTACATGAAACGAAATTCGCCAATCTCCTGCTCGATGCCAGGGGTATAAAGGTGAAATTTGATACCCTTGGACAAGTATTTACCAATAAACAACTTCGCCTGACGGGCACATTGACGGACAAGGACGCTTCAGGGACCTATGTGATACCGGTAGAGCTGGTGAAAAACCCCGACTCCACCACGATGAAACTGGCGCCAGGGGCGGACAGGATCTATCTCAATGAAAAGGAAAAAAATGGCAGTTACCTGGCCAAGCCCTATGCACGGATGAAGATCAGCAATGGTGCCTGGGAAAATATGCAGTTCGGCGGAAACCTCACCGGTTCCGAAGGTATCGCACCAGAAAGTGCCAGAATGGCCTTTACGGTGAAGGGCGATATCGTAGCCGACAACAGCGCCATCGGGGTACAAAATATGGATGCCGGAGGAATGAAAGGCATTAACCTGACCTACGACTTTAAAGAAAAGGCATTGATGGGTTCGGCCAGTCTATCACAAAGCACCAGCTTTGCGGATATCAGCATGGACCTGAACCTTCGGATCGGCAGTGACAAATGGTATATCTTCAGCAACGGGGTAGCCAACAACATCAAAAATACACCTTTCAACCAGGCAGCGATGGGCATGATGATTGGCAATGCTTCACTCAACGGTGATCAGCTGGCCTCGCTGCACAAGCACTTCAAGAACAATGATATTCCGAGCACCTTTAATCAGGAATTTAGTTCGGTCAGGGGCATGCTGATGGTGATGTCGGCCGACCTGCCCATACCGATCATCCCGACCTTTGATATCGATCTGGACCCGGTAGCGCATGCAGAACTGAAACACGGCATTTATGGCAACTTGTATTATAATTTCAAGTTCAGCACCTCGAGTGTCGCCGATTTGAAACTCTCCGTAGGTGGGCGACTGGGCGCATTTGTGAAGCTGGGCGTAGGTGCGAGCATCGGGCTGGCCTGTGCCAGTATCGGACTGGAGGCGGATGCCCATGCAGATTGTTTTGGTCACCTGGCTCCTTTTGCCAACGCCGGTGAACGCTTCCTTTTGGGCATCGGACTGAAGTTTACACTCAAAGGACAAGCCTATGTAGGTGCCGGGATTTGCGATAGCGACTGTGAGACCCCTTGCGTGAGTGCCGGTCTGTTTGACGTATGCTCGCCTATTCCTTGTGTGAAAAAAGGCCTCAACAAAACCCTGGTACTGGGACTGGAAGCCTCTGTAAGCGATGCAAGTCCGCACTTTCATTTTAAAAGTTTTAAAGAAACAAACTAGTTGACGTTATGAAAAAGATAACATTGATCCTTATCCTCCTCCCCATGCTTTCTCAGGCACAGCAAAAACCGGGTAAGGTTGCCTTCACCGGTTATAAAGGGAACTATATATACAATTTATTCAAACCGGCTTCGCCTCAACATCCGGATGGGGAAGTAACGCAGTTTAGGCTGGACCGCAGAAAAAGTGGTGAAGAGCGCTGGAAGCCCCTGCAAACTTTCAGTACACCTGCTTCCTTTGAAGAGCTGGAAGAGAATACGAAAAGGGCGATTACCAATGTCTTTGAATATCGGGAAGAGACCGCCTATACGCCTGCGGAGGTATGGCCAATCTATAGTCAGCGCTTTAATTACGATTCCCTGGGCGTGTACCTGACCCAACAACACCTGGCCCTGGCTTTCAACATCCTGCTGGTTGATACCACCGCGTCGCCGGCGGACCGCTACCAATACCAGGTAGTGCAACTGACCAAAGAAGGCAGGGAACTAGGCAAATACAGTTCCCTGCCGGTATACACCAGTACTTTTAGCGCCCCCCGTGCCAAAGCCTTATCGCGGAAAACTGCGGGCGGTGTGTTTACTATGGAGTTTGGCGCGAAAAAGGGAACTGAACCGGTGGAGGCGCTGCTGGTAAAAAGAAAATCTGCGGGAGAACGCCGATTCAATCGCATCGTACCTTACTACAGTATCCAAACCCGTGGTGACAGTATTATTTACAGCATCGCTGACGACAAGGTCAGTGTGGATGAGGTATACAGCTATACGGTAACGCCATTGAACCGCTTCGGCGGGGGTGCTTCGCCGGTATCTGACACGCTGATGATCACCAATATCGAAGAAAAACTGTTGCTTCCTAAGGCTTTTACCGCTAAAGCGGACAGCATCAAAAGACAGATCAAACTGGACTGGGCATTTCTGAAACCAGATGTGGTAGCGGTCACCAAGGTATACCGTTCTACAGATTATGAGTCGGGCTACTCCTACCTGGGTTCATCCAATACAGGAGAATATATAGATGACACGGCGGTACCAGGACAGAAGTATTATTACTACCTCACATTGACCGACAAACTGGGCCGTTCATCCGAACCTTCCATGAAAGTATATGCCCTGATGCAGGATGGTGTCAGAAACACTTCCCCATTATATGTGTCATTACAAACCTCAGGCGGGTCCACAACCGTAGAATGGCAGGATTTTAATGGATCTACCCGGGGCTTTAAAGTGTACCGTACCAATGCCATTGGCGGGGAACTCTACCCAATAAGTGATTTTATTTTTGCCGACAAGAAATCGAATGGACAATATAGCTTTACCGACCGCAACCGGCCTGAGGGAACTGTAGGCTATGCCGTAAGAAGCGAAAGTCTGAGCAATGTACTGAGTGACATGAGTAAGGTGGTCTATTTGACCGTTGCCGCTGCTGCGCCTGCTGTACCTGTGATGACTGATGTTACCAGGGATAAGAATTTTGTCAGGTTGTTTTGGACCGTACCCAATGATACTGCGTATGCTACGGTTGGTTTTAATATATTCCGTAAGGAAGGAAACGGGGCGTTTACGCAACTGAACCGTACGCCTGTCATTGCTGCGAAAAGCAGCTATACCGATAGCCTGAGTAGTGAAGGAGCCTATGTTTATAAGGTACAGGCCGTAGGCCAGGGCGGCAAAACAAGTGATGGGGAGCCTTACGAACTCAGTTCTATGCTGTCGCTACACGCGCCGAACAGCTTGAAGTCTTTCCTGGACGAGGGATCTGGTACTGTATTGCTGGAATGGCAGCCCGCACAAGGTGCAGTCAATAAATACGCCATTTATCGGTATAGCCGCGGATCGGAACCCAGCAAGATTGGAGAAGTGGACAGGGCAGTTTTGCAATATCGGGATGTGCTGAAACCGCAACAGGCCGTCTACTATTTCGTAGTCACATTGGATGCCAGCGGCCACAGCTCCGCACCCTCCAACGAAGTTTCACAGCGTTTTAGTAAAGGAGAAAAGTAGTTGATATTTTCTTGCTACTTTTGCGGAGAAGATGTCGGGCATATACATACACATTCCTTTCTGCAAAAAAGCATGCACCTATTGTGATTTTCATTTCAGTACTTCCCTAAAGTATGTGGATGAAATGACGGAGGCCATCTGTGCGGAAATCGTTAAGAAAAAAGACCGCATCACCGATCAGGTGGGCACGGTTTACTTTGGCGGGGGCACGCCCTCTGTACTGCCGGTCAAGCACTTTGAAAAGATCTTTGACACCATCACCCGGCATTTCTCGGTGTCATCAGATGCCGAGATTACGATAGAAGCCAATCCGGACGACCTGGATGCCCGCAAGATTGCGGAACTGAGGCAGCTGCCGGTCAACCGCTTCAGCATCGGGGTGCAGTCGTTTTTTGAGGAAGACCTGATCTGGATGAACCGCGCGCACAATGCCACGGAAGCCGTAGACTGTATCAAAAGAAGCCAGGATGCCGGTTTTGAGAATCTCAGTATCGACCTCATTTATGGTTATCCGCTGCTGAGCGACAGCAAGTGGCTGCGCAACATCAACACAGCTGTGGAGCTGCAAACCCCGCATATCTCGGCCTATTCCATGACCGTAGAGCCCCGTACCGCATTGGCCCATGCCATCAAAAAAGGCACACAGGTGCCGGTGAATGATGAGCAGAGCGCCGAACAGTTCAATGTGCTGCTGGAAAAACTGAAGGAAGCGGGCTATGAACATTATGAGATTTCCAATTATGCCCTGCCGGGAAAATATGCCGTGCACAATACCAATTACTGGCGGGGTGTGCCCTACCTCGGTATCGGCCCTTCGGCACATGGTTTTGACGGACAGACAAGGTACCTCAACATCGCCAACAATGCGGCTTATTTAAGTGAATTGCAGGAAGGTAAACTGGCCGAGACCATTGAAGAACTAAGCATCTATGACCGGTTCAACGAGTACATCATGACCTCGCTGCGCACCATGTGGGGCACTGACCTGGGCAAGATACAGGCCGATTTCGGGCGGTACTTTTATGAAGATACGCTTAAAAGCAGTCAACCATTTACGGAACGCGAATGGCTGTATGCGGACAATAATTTTCTGATCCTGACTGCGGAAGGCAAGCTCTTTGCCGATCACATCGCCTCGGAGCTGTTCTTATCAGAAGAAGATCACAGGCGGTAGTTTAAGCGTTATATCGTCAGATTGCCTACCTCTTTACCTGCATCATCGATCATATTCAGAACCAGTGCATTGCGATCGGCTTTCGCCCTGATGATGGTTCGTTTGCCGTCTTTCGGGCCTCCGCCAATCACGATGGGATAATTATGATCACCTTTTACAGGCGGATGGATGCCATATTTATGGGTATGTCCAGAAATGAGCAGATCGATCTTTCCGGCATTAAAGATCGGCCCCCAAATCTCCCGGCAATGCATTGTACCATGCCAGTCGCCTGAATAATACAATGGGATGTGGCTAAACACGACTTTATATTTTGCCTTCTTGTAAGCCTTCTTAGACATCTCTTCTTTCAGCCATTCGGCCTGCTCCAAACGGTAGTTGTCGTAATCGACCAGGTCGGCATAGACCGGGGTATCATCGGGTTTATCCTCTCCCGAGTCCAGCACGATAACGTATACCGGCCCTTGCTGGAAGGAATAGTAAAAATCAGGCTGTGCACTGTTAAAATACTCCGGGAGATTGCGGGCAAATTGCCCGCGGGTTTCATGGTTCCCTCGGGAGAGAAAGAACGGAACTTTGGCAGAGAAGACGGAGAGTGGCGAGAGCAGGTGTTTGATCAGCTGGTCTTCGCTATCCTGGTAATTGAACATATCGCCATTGAGGAAAACAAAATCGCGCTTCTCCTCCCCTTTGTGCTGCAACAGCAAGGGGAACGATTCGGGACGGTCGTGGATGTCATTGAAGACCAGGAAAGAAGCATTGTCAGAAGTTTTTGAAAAAACATCAAAGGTATGTACCTCGCTGATGAAGGTCTCGCCAAACTCGACTTTGTAAGGCGAAAACTTGGTGATGTGTTTGGAATGAATGCGGTAGTAATATTTCTGTCCGGGCTTCAGGTTCTTTAGGGTAATGGCATTGACGGTCCCTGCCTGCACCATCCCGTAATTGGCGGTGGCGGCTTTTTTATCCAGTTGCTCCGGAGAGCTGCCATATTCCACCCAGCTGCGGGCGGGCACATGGGTGATCCAGCGGATGGTCATGCTGTCTTCTGTGGGGAACTGGAGGTAAGGGCCTGATTTTAAGATCGGGCTCAGGGCCAGTTGGAAGGGGGCCTCCGCTGCTTTGTTCGCAGACGGGGCGGCAGCAAATACTTTAGGCGGACATAAACTGACTATACCCAATAGCCCCATAGCAGATAGGAAAGACCTCCTACCCTGTTTCATTTCATTAACTTCGTTCATTTGTGTTTAGGTGTTGTTTAACCAAACATAACCAAAAACAACAATAAATTAAAGCCCTAACCGAACAGGTCTTTTGCCTTGTGGATGACTTTCTCCAGGTCGATTCCTTTGCCCAGAACGCCTTTAAAGAGGTCTCCCTCACTTTTTATACGGTCTATAGCGTTGAAAATGGTGAAGTCTTTCATCTTCAGGCCCGGCTTCAGTTCCTCCCAATGTAAAGGCATTGATACAGTGGCGCCGGGCTTGGGCCTTAAGGAGTACGGGCCCGCGATGGTCGCGCCGGGACGGTTCTGTAAAAAGTCGAGGTACATTTTTCCTTTGCGTTTGGCAATCATCCGCTCGAGGCTGGTGAATTTAGGCAGGCGCTTCTGTACTTCGGTCACGATGATGCGGGCGAAAAGCTGGGACTCATCATAGGTGTATTCGGCGCCCATGGGGATGTAAATATGGATACCGGTAGAACCGGAAGTCTTGCAATAGCAGGGTACCTTGATCTCGTCGAGCACGGTCTTGACCATTTGTGCGGCCTCTACAACCTGGTCGAAGGTCTGCTTGTCGGGGTCGAGGTCGATGACACAGTAATCTGGGTAATCGGGGGTATCTACGCGACTAAACCAGGGGTTCATTTCTATACATCCCAGGGTAGCCATCCAGAGCAGGCTGGCTTCGTCGGTCGCGACAAGGTATTCTTTATCTTCCCCATCATCTGTAGAGTATGGGAAGGTTTCCGCCCAGTCGGGCGCGGTGTCTTTCACATTTTTCTGGTAGAAGCCTTTGCTTTTGATGCCCCCGGGAAATCGGTTGAGCGACATAGGCCGGTCTTTCAGATAAGGCAGGATGTAGTCGGCTACCTGGTAGTAGTAGTTGAACATGTCCCTCTTAGTGACCTTGTCGTCTGGCCAGTAGACCTTGCTGAGGTTGGTAAATTTCAATTCCTTACCGTTAATCTTACGCACCTGGGTTTCGTCTTTGGGGTTTAGCAGGGTTTTTCTTTCTTTGCCCTTTGGGGGCTTTATAGCAGTGTCGTGTGTTTCTTTATCCGGTTTTGCAGCGGCTTTGGCTGCAGGCGCTTCTATTTCATCGGCTTCTATCAGGTCTTCGGTGGGCTGGGCCTGTTCAAACACGACATCCTTTGCTTTTTTATCTTCCCGCATGCCTTCAAAGGATGGATGGCGGAACACGCCGTCGCTGGTGACCTCTGCAAATGAAACTTCACATACGAGTTCGGGCTTCAGCCAGGTGGCCTTCGCTTTGGGTGGGTTGGGCCTGAAGCGGGAGGGCTTGTTGACATCCGGTATTTCAGAGAAAGGACTTGTTTTTCTGATGAGCGGCCCGAACTTTTCCATCATCTCCTTTTGCAGCTTATCCGAAAATCCGGTTCCGACCTTGCCTACATATTGCAGTTCTTTGCCATTATATACGCCCAAAAGCAGGGAGCTGAACTGCTTGGAGGTGCCTTCATTGCGGGTGAAGCCCGCGATGATGACTTCCTGGCGCTTATTGATCTTGACTTTGAGCCATTCTTTGGAGCGGTAACTGGCAGAATAGGTACTGTTGATTTTCTTGGCCATGATGCCTTCCAGGCCCATCTTTTCCGCTGCGCGGTAAAAGTCGATGCCACTGGCCTGGAAGACTTTACTAAGACGTATCCGGTCGTCATCAGTCGGCAAGACTTCGGCCAGTATAGCCTGCCTTTCAGACAAAGGCCGCTCTTTAAGATCTTTGCCCTCATACCAGAGGATGTCAAAAACGTAAAACACCAGCTCGCCATCGGCTTCACTGCGCCAGTTTTGCAACTGGCCGAAATTAGAGATGCCTTTATCGTTGATCACGAGGATTTCCCCGTCGATCACGGCATTGATCTTCCATTCCTGTAAGATTTCATAGATGGGGTAGAACTTATCGTTGAAGCCCTTGTTGTTGCGTGAGAGCAATTCTACATTGCCTTTGTTGAGGAAGGCAAGGGCGCGGTAACCATCCCATTTCACCTCATACTGCCACTCGTCGTCGTCGAAAGGGGCGTCTACGAGGGTTGCCAGCATGGGTTTGATGCCCGTTGGGATGCGGGCTTTGGGCGCCTTTTTGAGCAAGCCGGCAGCATCCGTTTTCTTGTTTGCCGTGTCTGTCTTTTTTGCCTTGGCTTTGGGTTTAGACCTGGCTTTACCACCCTGCTCGGGCGTAGCGGCCTCCCTGGCCTTGTCTGTCTTGCTGCTATGCCATATTTTGTCGCTGTTTTTCTCTACCTGGGCGATGGTCTGATTGGACAATACGGATTTATCCTGTTTGGTGATGTCTTTAAGAGAGGCGTAATCGTCTTTATGCTTGATGAGGAGCCAGCTGTTTTCGGCCATGCCATGGGTCTTTACGAGGGCATACTCCCCTTCCAGCTTTTGGCCATGAAGTTTGATCTTTAAAGATCCATCCTTCAATTGTTTGAGCAAGTGCTTCTCCTGCGCTTTCTTTCCTTTGATCTCTTCAATAGGCTCATAGGTGCCATGGTCCCAGACAATGACGGTACCACCGCCATATTCCCCTTTGGGGATGATGCCCTCAAAATCGCGGTAGTCGTAAGGGTGGTCTTCGACCATCATGGCCAGTCTTTTGGTTTTGGGATCGGTAGAGGGGCCTTTGGGCACGGCCCAGCTTTTGAGTACCCCTTCCATCTCCAGCCTGAAATCGTAATGCAGCCTGCTGGCATCGTGCTTTTGGATGACGAAGGTCAGCTTGTCTTTGTCTTTACTCTTACCTGACTTTGGCTCTGCGGTCTTTTTAAAGTCGCGCTTGGCCACATATTTTTCCAGTCCCATAAACTATTGAATAGATGTTCTTAAAAAACAGCTGAATACGTATTTTGTTGGGCGGGTTGTGAATATGTGGTCTCTTAATAAAAAAGCTATCCGGAAAGGTATAAGCGGGATCCTGAAATAAATTCAGGATGACGACCGTACCTACCCGGATAGCTGGTTCTCTTTATAAGTAAAAAAAATCTATTTCAGATCATTCAAAAAGCCATCCGCATGATAATCGAGGAATTTCTTAGCGCCGCTATAGACACCATCCACATATTTCTTGCTGTCTACTTCTACGATCTTACTGGTCTCTGACGACCTGTTTTCAGGCGTGTAATATTTCGCATACATGGTGGTTGTGCCGATCATGTCTATACTTCCCCTGGCAAAGGAGGTAACTTTAGTGTCTTCCAACACATTCTCTATTTCAAGTGCCTGGCCCAAATATCCGTTGTAGGATGTGGTGGCACCGAGGCCCATCTTGCCATGCGCAAACTTCACAGAGCTGCTGATCGGTGTGACAGTATTCTGTCCTTTGAACTTGATCGCGGATTTATTGTCGGTCATCACAATGGCTTCCTGATCCGCAATCCTCAGGTTGGTCTTGACTTTCAGACTCGCACCACCGCCCTGGAAAGCAGTTTTATCTTCCACAAACATCACATAGATGTTGACATCCGCGATGATGGCGTCGCCCAGTTCCTTAGATAATTTCGGGTAGAGCATACCAACATTACCGAGAAAGCCCCCGCTTTTAGCCTTACCATCTTTAGCTACTTTCTTTACAAAAAACTCGTAACCGGTCGGTGCGGTAGACATCATGCCCGGAAACTGCGACTGGCTCACCGTGCCGCCCTGCAGGCGTACATAATCTGAATAGGTTTCCGCTTTGGCTGCCTCATCCGCATTGATGATGGTCAGGCCTTTGGCATTGATCTTCGCTACAAAATCCTTGTACAATTTATCGGTGATCTGTTGTACATCGGCCTCACTCAGGCCGGCCAGGCCCACTGAAATTTCCGCTTTGGCATCGCCTTTAGAGCCCCCGCCCAGTTGGTAACCGCCCTGCTTGAATTTCTCCTTTTCATTATAGATCTGGTAGCTGACCGAGAAATTGGAGATGTAAATGCTTTTGGCATTTTTGGCTTTATTAACGCCATACTTGTCGTCCTTAGGTTTAAATTCGCCAAGGCTTTGTGCTGACAGGCCTACAGTTGAGGCCACAAGCAATGTTAGGAGTATCCGTGTTTTCATATTAAATAGTTTTCATCTAATATCCACGAAAAAAAAGCTGCTCCATATACCGGGTTCTACGGATATTGCTGAGCATCAATCTAAAGGCTGAATAACGGTTTTGCAGCGCAAAGGTTATTCAGCCATTTTTAAAAACTAGCTCAGAAAATCACGGACGAACGCATCATCGTTCAGATCCGGATAATCTGTATATACACGGTCAATTTCTTCCTGCTGACCCGGAGAAAGCTGTTCTTTAGGGTTCAAACACCAAATGCCTTTGAGCAGTCCCTGTCTCCGTAAGATCTCATGAATACCGGGAATACAGCCATGAAAATGATTGGCCGGGTCGAACATAGCCGCATTGACGTCGGTGGTATGTACGTTTTTGACGAGCAGTTCTTCCAGCACTTCCACCGTCTTATTGGCTTTATATGCTTTTACTTCTTCCAACAATTCAACAGCCTTGTTGGTCCATACGGCCCAATGGCCTAACAGTCCGCCTACAAATTCCTTTTCTACACGGTCGGTACCTTGACCAAAGCGGTAAGTGGTCAGTAGATCTACGATGATGTTGTCGTCATTGCCCGTATACATCGCGATGGCTTCCCTTCTCGAAGAGTTGCATACCGCACGCATGACATCCAGGGTCTGATACCGGTTGAACGACGCGACTTTGATGGCCTCTACATTCGGGATTTCGGCAAACTGGAGCCAGAAGTCGTAACTGAAGATCCTGCCGCCTACAGAGGGTTGCAGATAGAAACCGAATACGGGGATTACTTCTGCCACGGCCTTTACACGATCCAGGATCTGCTCTTCCGTCCAGCCTTGTAAGCCGCCCATACTGAGCAAACCAATATCGTATCCATGTTTGAGTGCGATCTGTGCTTCGTTCAGCGCCTGCGAGGTAGGCCCGCAAATGCCCGCCACTTTTATAAAAGGCCTGGTCAGGCCTGCCTTTTCTACTTCCTCTGCGGCGTACTGCAAGACGGTCTCATATAGATTGATCTCCGGGTCCCGGATTTCGAACTGGGTGGAGTGCACACCGACGGCCATGCCGCCAGCACCGCTGGCGATGTAATAGCGGCTCAGCAAACGCTGGCCTTCTTCGTCCAGTTGCCGGTCTTCAGTGAGGGCCAGGGGATGTGCGGGGATAACCGTGCCACTGTGTAAGAATTCCCTTAACCGGGGATCGAGTGTATTGCTGCTTTGCTGTGCCATTAGAATTTACCTTCCCTTTCCTGAAAATGAGTTTCTTTGTTGAATACGGAGCCCTGCTGGGTGATCCATGTAGCGGTGATGTCGATGATTTCGCGAATGCTGACGCTCGGATAACCAAACAAACGGGCCGCCTCTGAGGCATTACTGAGCAGCGCGGTAGGCTGTGCTTCATGTATAAAGGTGGCCTCTTTATTGAACTTTAAGGCGAACTGCTCTGCAAGCCAGCGGACGGATAGTGTCTCTGGTCCGGTCACATTTAAGATCTTGGCCGGTGAACTGCAGTGCAGCAGGGAGCGGATGGCGATTTCATTGGCATTGCCCTGCCAGATCACATTGACATTGCCCGTGCGCAGGTCGATCGCACGTCCTTCATTGACGGATTTGGCGATCTCCATGACCACACCGTAGCGGAAATCTACCGCATAGTTGAGGCGGTAGATCAATGTCGGCGTGCCGTTCTTCTCTGAGAAATATTGAAAAATTCGTTCTCTGCCCAGGCAGGACTGACCATATTCACCAACGGGGCTAACTTCATTTTCTTCCGACAAGCCACCAGCGGTAACCGGGCTCAGCGGGTACACATTACCTGTAGAAAAGGCCACAATATTGGAGTCTTTATATTTTTCGGCTACGCGGCCAGGCAGGTAGGTATTCATCGCCCAGGTAAAGTTTTCTTTGCCTGTAGTACCGAATTTCTGTCCGGCAAGGTAAATGATATTGGCTGCCTGGGGCAAGGCATCAAGTTGCTCCTGGTTGAGCAGGTCGGCTGCGATGGTCTGCACACCAGCTGCTTCGAGTTCATTGCGCAGATCGCTTCCCGAGAAGCGGGAAATGCCGATCACTTTGCTGTTGGTACCGGCAATGTCAATGGCTTTCTTCGCCAGCTTGGCCATGCTCGGCCCCATTTTACCCCCTACACCGAGGAGGATAATGTCGCCTTTAATTTGTGCGATATCGTTAATTAAAGCCTCGGAGGGCTTGGTCAGTTCTTGTTCTAATGCGATTAGGTCTGTCATGATAAAATGAATTGGTCGTTCGTCGTGTATTATTTAATAAATAGATCGTATACATTGCTAATGGCGAGCCCGATGGTCAGGATCAGGCCGATGGCACCAAATATTTTGGTGAAGGGGCGGTTTTTCAGCTCACCCATAATGGCTTCGTCATTGGCGATGATGTACATGGCAATGCCGATAAAAGGCACCAGGAAGATGGTTACGCTTTGTGCAAGGACTATCAGTTCCAGCGGCAACTTTCCGAATACAATCGCAATGATGGCACCAAAGATCATCACCAGGGCGATGAAGAAGCGTACGGTTTTATCGCTGAGCTGACTGCCATAACCCAGGGCATCGCCAAGGAGTGTGCCACCAATAGAGGCATTCCCGATCAGGGAGGAGAAAGAGGCGCCAAACAGTCCCGCGAGGAACATCCAGGAGGCATAGCTGCCAAACAGGGGCTCCAAGGCTTTGGCCATGTCCAGGGCATTGGTCACTTTAATGCCCTGAGGGTTGAGTATAGCCGCAGCGCACACCATCACGATGATGCTCAATACACCCAGGATCAGGATGCCAGTAAAGCTTTTGTCAGGCCCTGAAGTACCGCTACCGGCGTTTAATTTGGCCCTTTCGCTAACCAGGTAGGACTGATAAAATGCACCGACGATTGAAAAGCAGGAAGCCATAAAGGCAATCACAAGGCCTTCAGAACCTGCAGGTATGCTTGGTTTGAAACCACCGATGATGTCGCTTAGGCTTGGCTGGATGAGAAACATAGTCGTTACAAAAGCCAGGAGCATCAAACCGACCAGCACCAGCATTAGGGTTTCCAGTGTTTTATAAAAAGAACGGAAGAAGAGCAGGATGATTCCGATCACATTGAACAGGATGATCCACAGTTTCGGGGAGGTACCCGAAGCTTCACCAATAGAAATCCCTACACCGATGGAATTGCCCGCCTGAAAGGAAGTAGTCACCAGAAAAATACCTAAACCAACAAAGATGGATACCGGCTTGCCCAGCTTTTGCTGGATCAGCTGCAGCAGAGAACCTTTATTGGCGGAACCGATGCGGCTGCCCATGCCTGTAAAGACGATCATAAAAAAGATGGCGACCACGACGATCCACAGGAGTGAATAGCCGTATTCAGAGCCTAATTTGGAAGTGATGGTCATCTTGCTGGGACCGAATACGACCGCAGCGATAATGATGCCCGGGATCAGGGTCTTGAACCAGGAGACGACCGGGTTGACACGCTTATTTGTGTTTTCCATATGGATTATTTCTTAGATTTTTTATACACGATTTCAAAGGCTTTATCCGCATAACGCTCACCCAACATCAACTGGCTTCTATTGTCAAAATGAGCATCGTTCTTTTCCAGATCGATGGATGTTAGCCCATCAGAGCTCACCCAATCGGAATTGGAGATTACCTCTTTGATGCGGCGGATCTCCGGATTGACACCGAGACCGCGGTTGTTCCATTGTCCAACTTCACCGGCGATGAAGGGGATGTTCGGATCGCCGAGGTCGGTACGCAGGTCTGTGACCAGCTTATTTAACCTTTCGAGATAAAGCGTGCAGGAAGGTTTCGAATTGTCGCCTTCACCCTGATGCCAGATGATGGCTTTGATCTTTGCACCCGGAGTGGCAGCCAATGCAGCTTTTGCACGTTCGATGGCGCCTTCATACAGGTTGAAATCTTTTTCTCCTTCATAGCCTTTTTGCCACCAGGAAACGGTTGTACCTCCCCTTGCATTGGCGACGATGCCAATATTTCTCTTAGAGGACTGCGCCAGCTTTCTTGCGAAAGAATACGAAGGGCCGAGTTTCTGGTCTTTCTTAGGGATTACATTGGAGTAACGGTTCATACCATTGGTCTCCGTGTTTTTGGCAGGCTCCCATTGTCCCTCTGCATTGAAGAGGTAGGCATTTTTAAGGGTAACTGTATCAGCAGGAGTGATAGGCGCTACGCCCGACATGTTGGACTGCCCGATGAGCAGGTAGATGTCGAGGTTTTTAGGTGCCGGTTTGTTTTGCGCGAAACCGGCCTGAAAACTCAGGCTGCAGAGGAGCAAGCCAGCGGCAAAGGTTAGTTTTTTTGTCATGTAGTGGTTCATGGTTGTTATAGGTTTTCTGGTTCTAGTTCGTGGTGACTCTGGAGCATGCTGATGAACTTGGGGTTCAGTATAATCCCTTTGTTTTTGCAGTATTGCAATACATCATGGCCCAGGCGGGTATTGAGGTGGTTGTATTTAACGGTTTTGTTCAAGGTTATAAAATCAAGCTGTTGCAACAGGTCTGGCCTCGTTTCCTGTTTCATCTGTGGCAGGTGGAGCTGACAGTTGGTAAAGCTGGTGCCCAGGCTGGCCGATAAGGTATAGGGGGCTTTGGCTTCCAAAAATACGGGATTGAATTTGCAATTGCTGAAGCGGATGCTGCCAGGAAACTTACCCTTTGGAGTGCTGATCAGTTGATTGATGGTACAGTTTTCAAATTGGAGATCGGCAGTATTGCCTCCAAAGTCTGCGACCAGATGTCGACAGTCTTTAAATCGAATAAGAGGGACCACAGAAAATTCATCCTTCTTTTGCTTTGAACCCGCCAATATCATATGACCGCCGGGTGTCTTTGGGTTGAACACTTCTATCTTCTCCAGCTCGATGTTCTCGAATACAATCCTGGAGTTGGGAACAATCTCATTGTCGTTAAACGTATTCTTATTGGGCATCTGAAAGGCTTTCAGATCAGGCATATTGATCAGTCTCAGGCCCATTTCCCTGCCTTCCACCTGGATATTCTTAAATTCCATGAGGTATGGAAAAAACAGGTATCCTGAGGCGGCGGTGGATGTGGTTTCTGAGGTCAGGATCAGCCAGCCTATGGCTTTGGACAAGGGTACATTTCTGTAGTCCACGATAAAATCCTCGATTTTGATCTTTCGGGCGTAACCGATCGGGTTTCCATATCCGAAATCCTCTGATTGAAAACCCAATATGTACGTAACCCCCGGAGCGTTTGGGACCAGCCTGCAATTGCGGATATTGATATCTCCATCCCATTTACCACCATAGTCTTTTCGGAAGGCGATAAAATTAGCACCATGAGACTTCGTGTTTTCAATAAATAAATCACCCCCACCGGTTACCGTGATCCCTTTGAAACCAATTTCTGAATGGCTGATGTAGAGGTTCCAGCAATGGAAGTGTACATCCACCCTATTGAGTTTACAGTATTCGATCCTGAAATTCTTATTGAGATTGGTGCCAAAGACCCCCCAGTGCTGCGCACTCCCTTCGGCCGTGATGTTGCGGAATACCACATTGAGCATGTGGCTGCCGGAGATGCCGTAAGTACCCTGATCTACAACCTTGGTTTTATCGGTACGTTCCTTTTCCCAGGGCAGCAGCCTGATATTTTCCAGCAGGACATCAAATACCCTGGAAAAATTATAAAAGCCGGTACGGGAATTCATGGAAATGTCTGCATTCCCTTTCTCCAGGCCCACCCATTGGTTGCGGATAATCGTACGGCTCCGGGAGATCTGAAAGCCATTGGCAATGTAACCAGGTAGTTTGGGTATAGGATAGTCGCCGGACAGGTAAAAGGTACCGCCATCGATGGTCAAATAACTTTCATCGGCAGGATAGGCCAGGAAAGAAGTATAATCTTTAAATGCCCAGGCGATGTCCCCGATGATGCGGCCATGTTCTTCTACATAGAAGAGTTCTTCACGGCCACGGGAAACCCTGCCGCCATACGCTTTCCCGGAACGGAAGCCGACACGGTCGTTTGAATCCAGGATATTGAGCAGCATGTTTTTGTAAGGCGCCATCTGCGGACTGATGCTGACGCCAGGCTTGAACTGGCTCAGGAATGCCGCCTTATCTTCTGAATTGAGTTCTACGGGAACTGGTTCGTATCGACTGATGATCCTGAAACGTGACGATTTACTGTTGTGTTTCTCATCGATATGAAAAATGGTTTTTCCCCAGCTGACACTGGTGGCGATCGGGATGCTGTTTGCTCTAGTGATCCAGTATTCCCCTTTGAGATTGACCAGAGGAACATCTATTTTGTTGGCATATTCATGGGCGGCCCTGATCCTGTCGCCGTCATCGGTACCCTTCTCCCCTTTGGCGCCAAACATTTGATAATTGACTGTATGCACATTAATCAGTGTAGCTACCAGCCCTTTATCCAGTTGAATATGTTCGCCCTCATTGATCTTTCCGCTCACGCGAGAGATCAGGTACTCGGCCGCACCTCCATCGTCTGTTTTGTGATAGCCGTAAGTAGTGGCGATGAACCCTTCTTTGAGGGATTTATCCTGCTTCATTTCTATGGCACTTGCATAGAACCGGAATTCGGCACCGGCAATGGCAGTTCCTGATTTACGAAGAATTGGTATGGCCGAAGCCGAAGCCACGCTCAGACCTGCAAGGCCAAAAGCAGCCAGCATTTTGCGTCTGCTCAGGGGCTGCCTCTCCATAGGAGCATCTTGGTTATCTGTCATAATTGATGCGCAAATCAGTGTCAAATTTGGTATAATGATTGTAAAGGCCGGTCATCCATAGCACAATTGCCTTTTTCCCGGAAAAACCGGTGACGACATACGGGCGCATGCTGCTCACATCGGATTGTGTAGTCAGCTGTTGTGTCGTCCATAGTTTTCTTTCCTTTTTCCAGTGCTCGATCTCAAAGGTTTTGTTGACCTCCCTGGCCAGGTATACATTGGAAGGATCCTGGTGATCCAGGGCAATGCCGCCTGAATAATTTGGCTCGCGTACTTTCTCACCGGGGTTGAGCACCGGCATCCATCCTCCGGCTTTGCAAAGCTCCTCATCCTGCCATTTCAACCCGTCCCAGGCGGCATAATGATAGCGGTGATCGGTATCTGTAGGATAACTGGCGTAGACCAATACAGGCTTATTGCCTTTGCCAAGCGCGATGTCGGAGATCCAGGCTTTCACCTTCGATGGCTTTGCATCATATACTTTATGGACCTTGCTGTGTTCAATGGGCAATTGGCCAACAGAAGCAATCTGTGCACCATCGCTCTGGTAGAACTTCCCTTTCTCATAATACATATGGTAAATGGAGTTTGTGAGCTCAACACCCGGATGACCATCCGTGAATGCAAAGTCGATCCGGCTTTTATCATCGGAGCATACCTTCAGATAAGGCCGGTTTTTAGCCCCTTTACTTTCGATCAATGCCTGTGTAGTGCTCCAGGTCTGACCAAGGTCGTCGCTGAAAGACATAGACGGGCGCCAGTCGCTACCCCGCCAAAACATGTAGATGCGGTTGCTTTCCTCTTTGAGCATCACTGGATGCGAATAGGTGATCCTGTTTCCGCCAAATGGAATGACCCGTTCTTCCTCCCATTGGGTAATGTCTTCCGGGTTCTTGCTTTTGCGCATAAAGAAGCGTCCGTTGTGTTCGGTATAGAACGTAAGCAAGCGCCCGTCAGGCAGGAACAAAATAGAAGGAACATTATGGTCGTCTACCTGCAGGGCGCTGTGAAGTGTATAATGCCTGGTTTGTTTCGTTTTACTTTCCCTGGAACTGATGACCACATCGCCTTTGCTGTTGATGTAAGCAAAATAAATCTGTTCTTTATTGCCCTTGTGATAAACAGCCCGGGGATCTGAAAACCAGCACCATGCGGCATCTTTAGCTACTATTTCGTATGCTGAAGCTTTCTTCTGCGCTTTTCCGGGCAGGGCAAAACCGAGCAGGAGGAGCGATAAAAAAACGGATATTCGGTTGCTTGTCAACATGCTTACAGGTTTTTAAGGGTTCATCGCTTTTTGGAGGGCCTGGGTAGTGGTATAATACTTGGCCAGCATCCCCGGCACTTCCCATTCGGGCAGTTTTCCGTCTTTTAAAAACTGTAAGTACTTGCGGGTGACTTCAGAGAAATGAGCTTCATGACTCGATTTTAAAGCATCTGGTATCACCAACTCCCAGCCTTTGTCAACTTTCTTGACGGAGACTCCCGCATATTTAGCCTGAAAGCTTTTTATAGCTTCCTGTAAGGCAGGCTCCAGGCTTTGGTCTGAAGGGCTTACGGGCTCGATGTACAAAATAGGCTTATAGTTTTGTGCAGCCCCCTGACGGATGATCAGGTTGGCCTTGCTGCCACGGAGAATCGAATAATGGGTATCTCCCGAACCTGCTGGCGCCTGGAAATTCCAGACCACAGATACCTTAGCGTGAGTACCCTTTAGGGTGTAGTTCATTTCGCCATTGGAGTATACGCCAAGGACATTGTCTTTGACATCCTTCTGCAGATACTCCGGAAAGGCTGTCTGTTTGGTCGACTGCGTATATTGCGCAAGGCTGACGGGTGTAGTCCAGCGTTTGGCAGACAGCATATTGATGTCTTTCTGATAATCCAGTACCTGGTCAGGGAAGCAGGTCCACTGGATAAGGTCGACCAAATGCGTCGTTACGTCGACCAGACCATTGCCTTCCTGTAAGACATCGTAATACCAGGCCGGGCGGATCAGCGGAGCGCCGGAAACTTCTTTGAAGAAGTGGTGAACGCTTTCTTTAGCGATGGCAGGATTGTCTGGTGTACCCTTCTTCAGCTGCCCAAAAATGGCAGCATTCCAGGCCAGTTCCTTTTGCAGCATATTGGTGATCTCGTAACGCTCGGTCATGATATCGTACAGCAAAACTTTGTTTTTTGCAGCAGATTCAAAGGCCTGTTTCAGCTGATCAAATCCCTTGGCATCGATGGCCATGGGCTTATCGGAAAGCACGTTGATGCTGGCATCTACAGCCTTTTTGATATAATCTGTTTTCTGCTGGTTGTTGCCTGCCAGAATGAGCAGGTTGCCTGGCTTCTGCTCCAGCATCTTTTCCAGGTAATCCGGTTCCGTATATACGGTTTGTGCCCAATGTGTAGGCTCTTCTGCTCGGGTATTGTATTTATCGATGAGGCCGAGATACGCATCGGTTTCCGGCCCCTTTGGACCGTAGACAAATGAGCGCGGACTGATTTCATCGTACATCGATTTCTGAACAAGGGCAGCATGGAAATGGCCCGGGGCCAAAACCATGAGCCTTATAGAATCGGCGGCAGCCTGCTGAGACGTAGTACTGCTGTTGCAGCCGGCACCAACCATGCCGGCTGAAAAAAGAATGGCCGCAGACATCCCTGATAACTTTTTAATTGACATCATCCTTAGATTTTAGGTTCCCAGCCCGGCTGATAGGTTCTTGACCAGTATTTCAAGGCCTCTTTATTGTTTAATATATGTCCATTTTTAGGATCTATATTTAAGGTAGAGCCTGTACGCTGAGCGATATTCCCTAATTGAACCAACAAGGTACTTTGGTGGCCACCAAGAATATCGGAAGCCAAAGTAGCCCCGTTTTTGATCCCGTCAAAGAAGTTATTAATGTGGATGGCATCCAGGGCCTGCGAAGGATTGGTCAGACTCCGCGCATCTACAGTCACATTGTTCTTAACCTCTTTGACCAACTTGTTGTCGAGGTCATGGATGGTATAGGCATTTGCCCCGTTGATCTGTAACGATCCTTTCTCTCCGTAAAAAATCACGCCAACGGAAGCACCTTCTACAACGCGTCCATTGCAGCTTCTTCCTTCCCAGGTGATGGCTCCCTTATTTCCGAATTCAAGAGACAACACTTGTGTATCCGGAGTCTCCCAATCATCCTGATAACGGTATCTTCCGCCTGATGAAGTTACTTTGGTAGGATAATCTACTCCCATTCCCCATCTGGCCAAATCGACCATATGGGTACCATTGTTTAAAGCTTCGCCAGTACCCCAATGCCAAAACCAGTGCCAGTTGTAATGCAGGATGTTGTCTTTATATTCTCTTCTAGGTGCCGGTCCTTGCCACAGATCATAATCCAGCCATTCAGGTACCGCTGCTTTTTTACCAATGCCAATAGAAGGGCGGTTATTGGTATACCAGGTTTTCGCAAAATAGGTCTTCCCAATTATCCCTTCATGCAATTCTTTGATACCCTGCGCAATATTGGGCCATGAACGACGCTGATTACCCATCTGGATCACGATATTCTTGTACTTTTTTGATGCCGCAAGAAGGATTTCCCCTTCATTGGGATTGTGACTGCATGGCTTTTCCAGGTAGACGTGTTTACCTGCTTTAGCGGCCATAATTGCCGCTGGGGCATGCCAGTGATCTGGTGCTGCAACGACCAGTGCATCAAAATCCTTGTACTCGAGCAGCTTCCTGATGTCTGCCTGCGCTTTCGGCCTTTTTTTCTGGTTCTTCTCCACGGTGTTCATACATTTGTCCGCAGCACGCGTATCCACATCACATACGTAGGCAATTTCGCAGGCAGGCTGCAATGAAAAGTTGCTGGCCAGGGCCAGGCCTCTTGCATTAACGCCCATCATTGCGACTTTAATACGTTCGTTGGAGCCCATGATGCTCGCATAACTTTTGGCTGAAAAGCCGGGCAGTACACCGCCTACAGAGAATGCTGCTGTGGCGGTAAGGGCTTGTTTAATGAATTTTCTACGGGTTTCTTCTTTGTGGTCCATAATTAGGTTTTAAATGTTCTTAATTTATCAATTTTGCATAAAACTCCCCGATCTGACGATACATGTCTTCCGGTATTCGGTTAATTTCGTGCGGGTATTCCAACAACAACTGATTCTGTTTATCGTATAATTTGTAGACTCTAGCTACCGGTTCCATTGCGGCTTTGAGCGAGAGGATGTCGGTATAGCGGTCCATATCAGGCGCAATGATCAGCAAGGGTCTTGGTGCGATGGAGGCGATGATTTCACCGAAATCAACCGGCGTATTCAAAGGCTGTGAGGCAAAAGCACCAAGTCTCGGGATAAAGCCATGCAAATGTGAATAGCTGCGTATACTTTCGTACTGACTATCAGATGTGCGCCATGGAGAAAAGGCGGCCACCGTAGCCACACCAGCAACCCGATCGTCCAATGCGGCTGTGATCAGGGACACACTACCACCGATGGTATTACCAAACAGGTAGATGTGCTTTTTATCCATGTATTCCAGGCTCTCCAGGGCATCAATACAGCCCCTTACATCCCGCACCATTTTGCCCATCAATGACCATTGCGGGTACCGCTGATAAAAGTTAGTGGCTTCTTCAATACGTGTACCGAAGCCATACATATCAATAGCCAGGACAGCAAAACCACGGTTGATAAGTTCCTGGAACAGCTTGACGTTACCCTGCTTGCCGCGCGGGTCGTATCCTTTGGCATAGCCGGTCGCATGGGCATACTGGTGAGAGTAAATCACGACAGGCATTTTGCCATTCGGTCTGGTCCTGACTTTCCCATTTTTATCTACGGGTTGATACAGCATCCCTCCAATGTGGTCTCCTATGGCCGTATAAGGACCAAGATAGACTGCTTTGGCACCCGGCACCACTGGCCTTTTAATGGTATTGTCTATCCAATCCTGCCGGGACGGCTCAGATTCGGCCACAGGTGCTGCCTTGAGTCCCGACGGTTCTTTTCCAAGGAGCCAGTTTAAGCTCTTTTTAATATCCTCTTTCCCTTTGGCAAAAGTCTGAATGTTTTGATTGATGCTGCTGAGTTTGATGGGTACTGCTTTCTTCGCCTCTTCAAGATCTGGGGCATGAGCTTTCTCCCATGTAGTATAGTTGTACGGGTAGTACAGATTGTTTCGCCAGACCATGCTGTTTCGTTTGAAATAGCCGTCGAGGAAATCTATGGTTTGCTCGACGTCCCTTGCTGCCACCGCATGCTCCCCCATTCGGGTCATCACACCGACATGCTGGGGTACCTTCATAAAATCATATACCGTCTTTACCGAGTAGTAGTTTTGCTCGTTTGCCCAGGGATTGAGCCCCCTTTCCACGATAGAATAGTGATAAAGCAGGCCTCTTGGTGCAATCAGGGCGCCCAATAAGTTTTGATCAACAGGGAGTTTGTCTTCCCTGCCAAAAAAGAACCTGAGGCGGGGGTGAAACCAATGGCCGTTGAGGGCTGTGACATAATCCAAAGTCTCACTGGCATATTGCGGATCTCCAAACCTCCAGGGCCCATCTCCTCCGGTGCTGGAACTGCTGGAAACCACTGCTGCGATCCGCTCATCAAAGGCTGCGGCCCAAAGGGATTGCTTTCCGTTTCGGGAATGACCGGAGACAGAAATCTGCTTGCTGTTGACTTCCGCCCGGCTGAGTAAGTAATCTACCACCCTGGATGCCCCCCATGCCCGTCTCATGAGCATGCTGAAATCGTAGTCAGGATATAAAGCCTGGTAGGCCTGTGTATCGTCTTTGGTGTCCGCAGCAGCGTACACGCAACCAATATACCCACGTTTTACTGCGAGCTGCGCCCAGCCCCGGTGTGTCCACTGTGTCATAAACACGGGGAAAGGGCCCTTGCCTTCCGGGATGATCAGCTCAAGTGTCATCCGGGCCTGCTGGTTGGGGCCAAATCTGAGAAGGATCATTTGTGTCCTGGTGCCATCTTCTGTTTTATCTGAAAGAATCTCAGACTTCATATTGCTGGGTGCCGGGGGAAAGCGGCCGGATATCCAATGAATATAATCGGCTTTAATGGCCTGCCGCTTTTCTTCCCACTGGGCCATCGTCTTTATGGGCTGATCTTTCCCATTTTTATATAATACCAGCGGATTGGGGAGCATGGGCCGGGAAGGCATTTTAGAAAAGTCAGGAGGCAGTTCCCCGGTCCGCCGGAGCCAGTCGTCCCAGGTGCTGTCCTGCAAAGTTACCCTTCTTGTATTTTCCTTAATGACCTGCTTGATATTTATTTTAAGAATGTCTTCCAGGTACTTCTTCTGTCGCACGGTTTGTTCCTGCGCAAACAGCACCTGCAATGGCGCTATACTTAAAATCATCAGAATAAAAGCAGATCTTTTCATTACAATCTTTTTAATTTGATGTTTCTGAAGCTGGCTTCATCGCCATGGTCCTGCAACAGGATGTGTCCTTCTTTTATCTCGCCAAATCCAGGATTAGCCTTGAACTTAGTTGTGGCAACCCGTTCTTTAAACTCTGTATCGCCACGCTGGTAGGTCAATACTTTCTCACCGTTCAGCCAATGCTCTACCTGGTTGCCTTTGGCAACAACCCTCACTGTATTCCATTGCCCTGCGGGCATTAGTTTCTTATCTGCATTTGGTGCGTAAATCAGATAGAGTGCAGCAGTTGAACCTTCGGGATGATTGTTGTCTTTTACCTCGGGATGATTAAAATCATCGATCAACTGAAACTCAGGGCCAATACCAATCACTTTGTTTCCCTTAGCAGAAGTCAGAAGTTCAACAAAATACTTAAGCCCTGTATTTGCGGCAGGGGCCAGCTTGAAATCTAACTGCAAATCAAAATCACTGTATTTATCTTTTGTGATGATGTCGCCCCCAAGCTTTCCTGATGAAAGTTTGAGCACATTGTCTTTTACAGACCACCCTTCAGTGGGAAAATCTTTACCAGATATGCTGCGCCAGAGGCTGAGATCGAGTTTACTTTCTTTCCCTTGAGCATACAAAAGCGATGAATTAAAGGATACAATGCCAGTGATTAATGTAAACACCAACGTTAAATGATACCATTTACCATTTTTATCCATAATAATTGATTTAATTGATGAGACTTTTAATGTTTATATAGAATACTCTGGCTTCCACACCTGAAACTTCTCGGTCTCCGCGGCTTTGTTGCCCATGTATATCGCAATAGACACATCCCTCCCCGTATCTACATTGGACAATGGCTTTCTCTTATCTTTTATACAAGCTGCAAAATCCTCCAAAGCATACGTAGTCGGCTCCAACGAACGCTCTCCCGGCTTATCAAAAACAATTTCTTCGCCTTTACCCTGGGTAGTAGTTGCAATGGTAGCCCCGGTCACACCATCTACAGTGCCTCGTTTATTACTTTTTGATTCCGCATAGATAAATGCTTTATTCCTCTGAATATCAATTGTTGCCTTATCTCCAAGGATTCGGATATTGTAGCCATTGTATGCATTTGAAAGAATAGAAGTTACGCTGGATTTAACTCCATTGGGATATTCATATACCGTACGGATATTATCATAAGTCTCCCTTCCATCCTTCCAATAATCAACTCCCCCTATTCCGGTCACTTTTAACGGATGACTTCCCAAAATAAAATTGACCATGTCAATCTCATGTGCACATAGCTCAGACAGCGGACCACCGCAATATTCTTTATACATCCTCCAATTGACAATACGTTCCATTTTAGGATCTTTTACCGGAAAGCGCCAATCAGAATTCCTGTTGTACTGGCATTCAAAATGAGTAATTTTCCCAAGCCAGTTTTGATCTATTACTTCTTTAACCCTTTTGTACAATCCATAATAACGATATTGGAATCCCACCTGGAAGACAAGTTTGGAGTTTTTCATCCTTTTAATCAGATCCATGGATTGCTCCGGACTAAAAGTCATTGTTTTTTCAACGTATACATGCTTCCCCGCAGCAAGGGCATCAACGGCCATTGGATAATGAAGAAACAAAGGAGTAGCTATAATAACAGCATCAATATTTTTGTCTTCGAGCAACTTTTTATAGTTCGTGTAGCTTTTGGCTCCTTTATCAGCCTTGCTCATCCCATTTGCCAAATTCTCAGCCTGGATATCACAACAGGCTACCAATTTTAACGTCGGTATGGCTTGAATTAATGTAGCCAGACCGGCACCCCGGGCGCCGGAGCCAATTAATCCAACATGTATCACTTCGTTTGCGGATAGTGTTTGTCCTATAGCTGGAAATCCCATAGTAACCAATCCTGAAAGCGCGACAGCTCCAGTGGATACAAATTCTCTTCTGCTGATTGAATTATTTGACATTTATTGTGATTTAAAATGATTGGTTATTTCATAAAAATTACTGATTTCCTCTTAAACAATACCGTAAAAGCAACTTGTGTACGTACCCGAATGTATAAAATAAAAACTACATTAAAAAATTATAACGCAAAAAATACATTAATTAAAAAATAGCAGGCGTAATCAGACCTTACAGAGCGTTAGTTTTCATAAAACATGTAGTTCTCCCGTGTAATGATATCAATAGGCATAAATGTAACCTGGTCTATGTGTAAAGAATGAACCAGTTTGTTATAAAGCGACATCACCCCCCGGTATCCCTGCTCTTGTGGCTTCTGACAAATTAGAAAATCAATGACATCCTTTTTCAAGTAATCAATGTTTTCAGGCAGAAAATCATAACCAATCAAAAGAAGATCTGTCAAATTGTGTTGTTCTAAATACCGGGCAACAGAAGCAACCCTGGAATTTGTCACAAAAACTGCCTTTACATCAGGGTGATCACCTAATATTTTATCCAGATGTTGTTCTACAGAGACATAATCCGTTTGACGGATGTCAATTTTAACAATTCTATTTTCCTTATGATGCTCATTGAAGTAGGCCTTAAAGCCTTCCTCCTTTCTAAGAAGGTGATGGTGATTGTTAATTTCTTTGGAGATATTGACGATCAGGATCTTTTGATCAGGACCTAATAAATACTTAAGTAAGTGTCCTCCCATGTACCCGCTTTGGTAAAGATTTGGTCCTATATAGCAAAGGCTATCCTGGTTTGGGATATCTGAATTAATAAAGACATAAGGAATATTCATCTTTTTGCATAATTCTGTGAACACAATGGACTCCTCTATGAACATAGGGGCCATAATAATACCATCCACATAATCATTAATAATTTTTTCTGTCTGCTTTACAAAGGACCGTATATCGTTTTGATCGAATACATATTTATCGACACTAATGCCATACCTTTTAATCTCTTCTTCTGCTTTCAATATACCTCTCAAAGGCGCATCCCAAAACGCTGTTTCAGAAGATACCCCAGGGATAAGAACGGCCAGCTTGAGCACCTTTCTTGAAGCAAGTCGTCTGGCCAAAATATTGGGTTGATAATCCAGTTCTTTTATAATTGCCTCTATCTTATCTTTAGTCTTTATAGAAACGCCAGAACGCTTATGTAATACCCTGTCTACCGTTGCTATAGAAACATTTGCTCTTCTCGCAATCTCTTTAACACCGACTAGTTCTTTCTCCTCTTTAATTCTCATTTGGCTTTATTGCTTTTTATTTAAGGCATGTGGAACACAACAAACTCCTGTTCCACATATACTTTACCATCCGCTAATATCGGCTTTTTAATCATATACATCAACAGTATACAATTGAGATCTTAAGACTGACTACCTTAACCTCGACAAGCGGTAGTACAACAGCTGCATTTTGACAATCCTAAAATGATTGTCTTCCTCTAGTTCAGATGGATAAAAGGTTTGTTTATTAATGGCAAGATATTTTTTGTTTAGCGCTTTAGTAGAGGAAATTACCGACTTAAGTTCCGAAATTAAAGCCGGTAACTGCTCAGCCGTAAAGGAATTTCCATTTGCCCTGTTCTCAATATCCTGATAGATCAAATATTGTAATCTTGTTCCTGAAATAACCCTGTAATGTTCAAATTCCGCTACATTTTTCAGTGGCCTGATCTCTTCAAAGACTTTATTTACCAAGCGCACACTATCAAGCAGTTGTCTGACCGACATGTTCGAACCTCTTACAATTCCATTTACCACCTGATAGGGCACGGCCAATAAAGCATCTTTAAATGCCTGCGATTTTACCGGATCGAGACCGTATTGATTCTGCGCATAATTTTCAATAAAAGCATTGATCTTAAGTGGCTCCTTGCGGTCTATACTTTTTAGATAAGCGTCAAGCAAAATATTGAATCCCGTCAATGGATACACGCGTCGCACAGCATACAGATCAATAATGTCGCTCCCACTTTCATATAGATAGGAATATACACCTGAAGTAGACCAGGAAGTCATGACCATCCCCTGGTAACCAAGTTGCTGCGCTTTAGGCACGAAATCCCGAATATTGTCAAAATGCTTAGACCAGGTTGTCAAATTATAATTATCCGGACTTGAACGCAGGGAAGGAGCGCCCCATATCTCAAAACCACTTTTCATTAATTGACTATGATCGCCAAATTTATCCATCTCCCATCCATAATTCCAATCTACAAAGACGACACCTTTTGGCAGCAGCTTCAAAGATTCCGGGTACTTCAAGGCGATGTCCGCCCATAGCACAGGAACTTTCCCCATTTTGAGCACAATATCACATATCATTGCCACATAATCTCCATACAACTTTCCAACACCTTCTTTTTCAACTTTGGCTTTACTTTTAGGACTGCGGCCAAGCAGGCGCGTCTCATCACAACCGATATGAAGGTACTTGGAAGGATGCACCTCGGCCAGTTCCTTAAAAAGATCTGTGAACAACTCCCTGGACAATTTTTCTTCGAGTGGGTTGACCTGTGAGTAGTCCTTCTGATCTTCACGTAGTTTAGTATACCTATTGTTGCGCAATATATACTCTACATGTCCAAAACTTTGTTGTAAAGGAATAACATCAATCCCTATAGTACCGCAATATTGGACAAAATCCTTAATTTCTTCTTTTTTATAAGCATACCGGTTGGGAATCAAGGGGTGTTTCTGAAAAGGAAAAGTCGCTTCATATTCCATGATCAGTGTATTGATCCCCGACTTGCTTAATTTTAATGCAAAGGCCTTCAATGCTTCGGGTTTCATGACCTGAATCCTCAAATCCAGATGAAATCCTTTGACTTTAAATTCTTTTGCATTTGAGGGAGCTAAAAATGGACTGGCCTGAACAGGACCGCTGAATAGGATTAAAATAATTGCAGCTAAAAAACCTACAGGAAAACCATCTTTAAGCTTATTCATGATCAGAAGCTTTGATGTCCTGAATTTGGCTGCTGCTGTCTTTATCAATAAATAATATGGCATGATTATGCTTCCTTAATATCGTAGACGGATAATTTGATGCAATAGGCTCCGTTAATGTATGATAAATGGCTGCTGCCTTCTTTTCACCTGGTACGATACAATATGCATAATTGGATTTAAACAAGGCAGGCACTGTTAACGTCAAAGCATATTCCGGAACTTCAGAAATCTCTTTAAAACATCCGTCATTTACCTGTTGCTGCCTGCAGGCTTCATCCAGGTCCACCACCTTGACCATTTTCTGATCATTAAAATCGGCTACATGCGGATCATTGAAAGCAATATGTGTATTTTCTCCGATACCGAGACATACAATATCCGTTGGGAAATCTTCTAAAAGTCCTTCATAACGGACACATTCTTCTTCGAGGTCTTTTGCATTACCGTTTAAAAAATGAACGCTTTGAAAAGGAACACGATTAAAAATACGTTCTCTTAAAAAATTGCCAAATCCCTGGGGGGCATCAGCTGCCAGGCCTACATATTCATCCATATGAAAGGCATTGATTTTTTCCCATGCTATATCCTGAGCAATCAGCGCATCTAAAAACTCATTCTGAGAAGGCGCAGCAGCAAAAATCATATTGATGTATGGCTTCGACTGAAGCAATTCCTTAATCTTAACAGCCACTGTGTCCGCAGCATATTGCCCCAATTCTTTGCGGCTTTCAAAAATGTTTACATTCAGTTCATCAATTTTCATCTTAGTCATATTTGCATGGTTTTAGTAAAGGCATCTTTTGATCTGTACTATTGTGTACGTACACGAAGATATAAAAAAAACATTATTTGCAAAACAATATTAAAACAAAACAGCAGGCAATCCATCCGGAATTGCCTGCTGTCTAACCTTTTTTATTTATTAATTATGGGAATACAGCAATATGGCCAAGCATATCTGCCACCATTTTTTCGAGATCGTATGCAGGCTTCCAGCCCCAATCTTTTTGCGCCGCACGATCATCTACGCTTTGTGGCCATGAATCCGCGATTTGTTGCCGAAAATCAGGCGCATAGTTAATTTCGAAACCCGGCACTTCCTTAGCGATCTCTTTATATATCTCTGCAGGTGTAAAACTCAAAGCGCCCAGGTTGTAAGCTGTCCGCACCGACAGCGCATCAACCGGGGCCGACATGAGTTCTAAAGTAGCGCGTATAGCATCACGCATATACATCATGGGCAATGCGGTATCTTCCTTTAGAAAACAATTGTATACTTCCCCCTTTACCGCGCTGTGAAAAATATCTACTGCATAATCTGTGGTGCCGCCACCCGGTGCACCTGTATAACTGATCAGTCCGGGATAGCGTAAACTGCGGACATCCAAACCAAATTTTTCAAAATAATATTTGCACCAGTATTCTCCTGCCGCTTTACTAATGCCATAAATTGTCGTTGGCTCCGTAACGCCTTGCTGAGGACAGTTTTGTTTCGGTGAATCCGGGCCAAATACAGCAATACTGCTTGGCCAGAATACTTTCTTAACACCATATTTTAAAGACAGGTCCAATACATTCATCAAACTGTCCATATTTAGTTTCCAGGCCGCTTGCGGATTACGTTCTCCGCTTGCTGAAAGCATGGCTGCAAGATGATATATTTGCGTAGTTCCCTGGCTTTCAATAAGCTCACTTAATTTATCTTTATCCAATACATCCAGCTGTACATATGGACTATTTTCCAGGGCGACCTGATCTTTTGCCTGAATATCTGTTGCTAAAACGGCATCTCTTCCATATCGCAGACGTAATGCTGCGGTAAGCTCTCTTCCTATCTGTCCGCAAGCACCTATTACAAGTATATTTTCAGTTCCTTTCATTTATTTATTTGTTTTCAGTTGTCAGACAGACTTCGATAATTAAAATAATGATTAAGCCCACAGCGCTATAATTATTTATACAAGTGGCTTATTCTTTTTCTTCTGTTTTTCTTAAGCCCTTCAAAGTTTAATCCTATCGGGTTCGTTGCTTATATTTATATGCAAAATTGATAAGTAAGAACAGCAAAACCTCGGAGTTGAAAAGAATCGGAAAATTATTCGAAAAGAAGGCCCAGGAACAGAACAAAATTGGGCAGAAAAAATACTTTCCCCCAATAAGCAAAATTTTGTTTTCTGAAAATTTTGCAATATCAAAGGAATATCTTCTATTTGCAGTGCAGGTAGGTATCAACTACCAGCATTCTTAACCTAAATTATAGTTTATTATTAACAGTAACCCTGGTTATATGAATGCCATTACATTAGATAAAATTGATTTCGATATTCTTCGTCTGTTGCAAAAAGATGCCAGGCTGACCAGCAAAGAAATTGCCCATGCCTTACGAAAGGGGCATACCACTATATTTGCACGTGTCAATCGTCTAAAAAGCCAGGGCTTTATCACCGGAAGCTTAACCTTGATTGACCGCAAAAAATTCGGCGATCTGTTGATTGCTTTTACCCATGTCCATCTAAATGACCATAGCGGCGACTCATTAACCTCCTTCCAGGAAGAGGTCATCCACTTTTCTGAAGTTATGGAATGTTATCATATGACGGGCGCCTTTGATTTTTTAATGAAGATCGTAGTTGGTGATATGGCAGGCTACAACAATTTTTTGGTACAAAAGCTGGCACGGTTAAAAAATGTAGGCTCACTTCAAAGCTACTTTGTCATCAATGAAAGTAAAAGGGAACTCGCTTATCCTCTTGAATTTTAAACTCAGACCAGATCAATTCTTTCTAAAAAAAGACCACTTTTTGCTCTTTAAAGGGATATAAGGTTTAATCGCATCCGAAACCTCAGCTACCCGGTCAGATAAAAGTATATCGCCGCCCGTGTGTATTGCAGTTTGATAAGCCTGAACACGTTCTCCTTTGTCCTTTATTTTCTCCATAACAGGCGTAGTATAAATCATGGTCATTACTCCTTTGGCATGCAGCGCATCAGAAAACTCTTTAGATCTGGGTTGCCCAAAATAGGCAACGATATTAGACCATGGGATACCGGAAGCTTCGTAATCATCAAATTGCTTTTGATTCTTAATAAAGGCTTCAAACATGATGTTTTTATTATTTTTATGATAGAACACCGCCTCCTCAACATGATATGAAGACACCAGCACATAGGATTCAGCTTTATTCCGATTGATTGCCTCCAGGATCATGGGCAGGGGAACATCCTTTTTGTCAATCATGATGATTGTCTTATTCCTGCTCCATTGCAAAATTTCATCCAGTGTATGTATCCTATACTCCGTTACATTACCCATAGGATCTTTCAATTTTAATTGCTTCACTTCCTCCCAGGTATAATCAGATAGCTTACCATTTCCCGTAGTCGTACGGTCGAGTGTCGCGTCGTGTAAGATTACAATTACGCTGTCTTTAGTCAGCCTGGGATCTATCTCAAAAAAAGCATGCATTTTATTCAGTGTATTTTCCAGGGTGGCAATTGAGTTTTCAGGAAAACCTTTTTCCGCCCCTCCCCTATGCCCACAAATAAGAGGTATCCTATCCGGTGTATATTTAAAAAACTCCTTTAAGTCTGACGTATTCTTTATGTTGAAAGTATTCAGTTTCTTGACCTGAGCCTGAACCATAGAGGTCGTACAAAATAAGATTACAAAAAGTCTAAAGCAGAAACGAATCATATTTATTTACAGATTAAATGTTATTCATCAGATTTGAAACAGTAGAAAGATAGGGCTTTATTTTTAATATCAAGAGCATTCCCTATTATTTGATGGCATTGTTCCACCATTTTTTAAAAACCGGACAATTTCTACGACTGACCTCAAATTTTTGGGAAAATGGGGCTTTTAAATTCAAAATCAAAGTACCCCCGCCCCTGTTTACGCTTTCTATAATGTCTTTTCTTACGATACATTCGCGTCGGATCCTAAAGAAAAGAGCAGCAGGCAATTCATTCATAGAATTTTCCATAGACGCTGGCCAGGATACCACTTCACCTGTTAGGGTTTTTGCGAAGCAAGATTTATTATTGGTAAAGATCAAACCAACCTCAGTACCTAATGTATATTCAGGTATTTCAATGTCACCTTCAGATACAAGAACCCTTTTCTCTTTTCCCTCCCGGCTCTTCCTTTCAAAATACCTGGCTCCATAATAACAGTTCAACATCAATAACATCACCTGAATCAACGGAAAATAAAATTTAAAATAAACAGTCTTCGAAATGTGAATGTCGTAGAAGTAATGAAAATACGAATAGGCTGCTAAAAAAGAAAGCAATAATGGAAGCCCTACACCCAAGATTGCCTGCAAAATAATTCTGACAATAGGCTTTTGATCCCAATTACACCTTTTATCGAGGAAAACAGTAATTCTATACACAAATTCCACGAGGCCATAGGCAATGATCAAACTGGCCATAAGCGCAGGATAGTATTCCGGCAACACCAATAATTCAAAGTTATTTTCATCCTGACCAAAACCGACAATATATTGAGCCGCGAGAATGGCAGCAATCACCCGTACAGGAAAGTCATTATACCTTATAAGAATGTCGTTATTTTTTTCTTTCATCATAAATAAGTTAGTTGTTAACAATTCAGGAAATATATTTAATATTCTCTACTTCATGTAAAAATCTACTCATTTTTAGAAAAAATACAGTATCTACGTCCGGACCTACCACTGAGCCTACACATCCTACGCCTGGTAAAAAAAACACTACCGTTCAGAAAAATACCAGCTAAAATACTCGAACTAAGAATGAGGATCCATATAATTTTGACCCAACCAACTATAGCGCCATCTATTGGCGCAATCCCAAATCAAATAAAAAAACTAAATGAAAAATCCTTTTACTAATGCCGGCTTACAAGAGCTGCAAAATGACTTCCTCACACTTCCAGATGGGCAAAAGATTGATGAATGTATCGCTATTTTAGATGATTTTAAAGGATGGGTGCTACGCCATTTCGATCTAAATAGGTGTCAGAGGCTCTGTTTATTGTCATTGAACGACGAATTTATTCGGGTACTGGCATTTTATACCGGTTTAGCGGTTGACTATAATGTGCCGATCACCATTGTCGAAGAATGCCTAAAGTCTTTTGAAAATGATGAAGAACACCCTGAAACAATGCTGACCATCGAACCAGGGATTGCATTTAGCACCTTAGTAAAAAAAACAAAAAAAATGCCCCAAGAGGCTGTAAATGGCAATCTTACCATCAGAATTACAAGTCTGGAAAAGCCAGAATAGACCACATCTTTGACAATATATATTGAGGCAACCCTAGCCGTTGCCTCAATATATATTGTTGCTATTTGTTTTTGCTCAATAAAGTAATGATCTTTTCTTTGTCATTCAGCTGATCTTTTAGCATAGTCACCATTCCTTTATAAAATTTAAGGTCCGAATATTCACTACCCGCCTCCGATGATTTTTGCGTCGCGCTGATCTCCTTATAAGTCTTCACCCCATTTTCAAAAAATATAGTTGGAGAAACTTCCAATATAACAGACATTTTATTGATGTCCGTATATTTTATAGATTCTCTCACTAAGCTGAGTCTTAATCCGTCCACAGATTTGTCCATCTCCAATGCCAGCCATGACATTGATCTTTTTTTGCCTTTTAAAATTTCTTCTACAGTACTTTTAAGTGTCATAACGTTAATCTTTTTTTGAAGGATGAGTTACATTTTTTTTTACAAAATAAACAAAATTTTATCTGCAAACCCCATAAATATTGGAAAATCATCAACATTAACTTTGCAAGCAGGAAATATTTAATGTATAAACATCAAGTGATCGGCTGTTGTAAAACATCGAATTATCTGATCTGTCTGGAGTATTGAATTTGCTTGCGTTTATAATTAAGCAAAATCACCCTATAAAATCCAGCTTAAACAACAACAGGGCTTCCCATCCGGAAAAGCCCTGTTGTTTAACCTAAATTCACGTCATTTTTGAAGAAATGATCTTGATGCGACAGGCTAACTACTTCCTGTCTTTCATAACAAATCCAGGATAGTGACAACACCTAATCATCACCACCCTAGAATACAAAGATTGCAAGCCACGATGACAAAACCATGGACTTTCTGTTTTTCGGAAAATTATTCATAAAATGCATTTAAAATCAAAACAAAATTTCGACTACAATTACCAAAACGCATATTCACAAAATTATGTTCTTAAAAAAATGAACAAAATGAACAAAACAATAACTATTCACTTTTAGAACACCTAAAATTAGAAGACGCAGTTTTGTGTTTAACACAGGATATTTTGACATTGCTTACCCCTGGTAAATAAAATAATTTCATTATCTTTAAGATTTGCCTTGCTTAGTACAAGTTCGGTAATTCATTAAGCCTGCTTAAGGGCAAGTCCTCACATGATCCACACATTGCTCACACTTTCTTCACAAAAAGGTACCCCTTTGTGGCTTTGGTGTGAGCAATGTGTGAACCAGGTGTGAAGAAGCATAGATCTTGTGAAGGATATGTCTCATCCTATAAACCTATGTTAGTAGAAGACCTTCTATATAAGGATCTACTTTTGAACAGACACCTTTTTAAACAAAACATTTCTAGCCCTTGGAACACTAACCAAAAGTTCGGCATTACCCTTTGCGTCAACCTTAAATTCGTATTCGCTTTGAGTGCCATATATAAATTTATTAGCAGACACCGGTTTCAACAAAATAGAACTGCTATGTTTTCTGGACAATTGAATAGTCCCTTTCACTACAGTGACGGTATATTCACCACCACACTCTTCACTATAGTAATAGCCTGCAAGTTTGTTCAGGCTAGTCAAATCAGGCTTATATGAGCTGATCTTCTTAGGTTGAGGAGCAGCAACAGCGCGTCTCTCACCAAAAAATATTTTAGCTACAGAATTCCCCACACCGCTCGTTGAAAAAACACCATGATTGCTCAGATAAGCCACAGACAGGTCTTCTTTTGGATAGTAAGCCAGCCAGGCGCGATATCCCGCCGTAGCACCGCTATGCGTAACTGATGGATGGCCATTGTAATTATCGATCATTACGCCACCGGCATAACTGATCTTTTCTCCATTGTTCAATATCCCCTGCTCTGTTCGGAGTTTTAATAATTCTGCACCACCCAGGGGGCTGTTTCTCCAACTGGCATTCCAGATATCGAGATCGCAACTTGTAGTCAGCAACGCTGCATGTCCATACGTATTCTCAAAGGGCATATCTGTTACATATTTGCCGGAAGATTGATCATATCCTATGGCCCTGTCTTTCACAATTGCTTTGAAATCGTCTCTCCACAGCGTATGTTTCATTTTCAGGGGTTCAAAGATATTCTTGCGGGTGAATTCGTCCAGCTTCTCACCAGATACCCGCTCGGCAATAAAAGTTAGCAATGTATAATTGGAATTGCTGTAGATGTATTCCTCGCCCGGCGTATGATTTAAGGTCGTCTGTTTGGTAATATACTCCAGCGCCCGGTCATTGGTATATACCCTGCTGCCCCGCGGCCATCCGCCTATTCCTGCGATTACACCCCAATCCTTCAAACCGCTGGTATGGTTGAGCAGATGACGCACCTTAATTGTTTTTGAATAAACCGGAAGCTCGGGTATAAATTTCCTGACATCATCGTCAAGACCTACCTTACCTGCCTTAATCAGCATCAACACAGAGGTTGCGGTCAACTGTTTGGATACAGAACCAGCTTCAAAGATAGTTTCAGGACGGGCAGGTACCTGATGTTCGAGGTCGGCCATTCCAAAAGCCTTTTGATAGAGTACTTTTCCGCCGCGACTGATCGTCAGTGAAGCCCCCGGTGTCTGGTCATTGAAGGATACAAATATACTGTCTATTCTTTTCAGGGTGTCCTGAAGCGTTTGCGCGAGTAGCGCAGAAGGCCAGGCAAAAATGCCAAGCCATATGATAACCGATAACGAAGTATTTTTTTTTGTCATTTCTTTAGTTTTTAATGTAAAAAAGAATGTGAGGGGGTCGTTAGCCCTATGCCGGGCAATTCATTTAACGTCAACAATCCATCATCAACAACTACCCCCTTATACGGGTCGTTGGCGGCATCGAGATTGCCGTCCAGATCTACCCAATCTGCAAGGGCACCAAGCTGTGCCGCGGCAGAAATCGCACAGGAGGTTTCCGACATACAACCCAGCATCACTTTCATTCCCAAAGCTTTCGCGGCCACTGCCATTTTAAAACCTTCCCTTAGGCCGGTCGACTTCATCAGCTTGATATTGATGCCATGATAGATCGAGGAAGCTTCCCTGATGTCTGCCAATCGCTGTACACCCTCATCACCGATGATGGGCAATGGGCTATGGGCAGTTAACCAGGCCTGATCCGTTTTATTCTCCTTAAGCATAGGCTGCTCAATGAAAACCGTATTTTCTTCCTTCAGCCAGTGGATCAGGTCCAGGGCCTGATGTTTATCGTTCCATCCCTGGTTGGCATCGATAAAAAATGGCTGGTCGCTGACTTCACGGATCGCCTTGATCATCGCCTGATCGTTATCTGTACCCAACTTTATTTTGAGGTATTTAAATGATTTATATTCCAATGCCCGTTTAGCCATCTCCTGCGGACTGTCGATACCGATCGTCATCGAGGTATAATGCCTGCTGGCAGGCAGCCCAAAGTATTTGTGAACCGGAAGGGCAATGAGTTTACCAATCAGATCGTGAAGGGCAATGTCCAGTGCTGCCTTGATGGCCGGGTTTCCCTGTTCTACACGGTCGATATATTGAAGAATGTGTTCCGTATCAAAAGGGTCTTCGAAAGCGGAAAGGTCTACTTTCGACAGGAAGTCGGTTGCGGTCTCCACCGACTCGCCATACAGCGGCGGCATGGATGCCTCTCCATATCCTTCTACCCCCTCATAGCTGATGCAGGTCAGCATCAAAGGTGCTGTACTCCTCGAGCCACGGGAAATACGGAACACGCGTTTCAATTGCAAAAGATAGGGTTTATAGGTAAGCTTTAACATGGTTTAAGTTTAATAATTTATTAAGGATTGAACAGGTCTTTTTCAGGCCATCCTGAAGGTACAGCGACTATACTTTCCAGTAGTTCCTGTAGCCCGCTGACACTCGAATTCGCAAATACTACGGCACAATAACCTGAACCGTTGCGCATCCAATGGCTTCTCGATCCCGAGAATGAACCGCCATGATACCATTTTGTGCCCTGCACATACATGCCCAGCGCGTAGCCCTGGTAGGCAAATGGCGGAGTGGTCATTGTTTGGATACTTGAGGACTGCAATATATCCGGAACTGTGGTCACACCATCCATATGAACGAATAAGCGCACCAAATCAGATGCGTTGGCGATCCATCCGCCATTGGCATCCCGTCTCGAAAAGTTAGAATTGTAGGGATTTTCGCTGCCGGTACCATAATATTTCGCTTCATCGGTTTTACGTTCCTCGAGCGTATTGCCGCCGATTTCCATTTTTGTAATCCCGGAGGGTGTAAGGATGTTTGCCTTGACATATTGTTCGTAGGTCATTCCGGTGACCTTTTCAATTACCCGGCCCAGGATCATAAAGCCCACATTAGAGTAGGTATATGCGGTGCCTGGAGGTACATCCAAAGCACGGTTGTTCAAGATCCAGCTGATCAGCTGGTTGGCGTCCAATGAATTTTGAGCAGTTGTCGGGTCATTGCTCGCATTTCCCCATCCGCCCACATGGTGGGACAGGCAGTGTTTCACCGTCAGGTCTGTGATGTAAGGCTTATAGGGCTGTGTACCAAAATCATTGCCAAGTATCGAACCTGTACCGAAGATCTTGTCATTCAGGCTCAACTTACCCCCTTCTATCAGTTTTAGGATCGCAGCAGAGGTAATGGATTTTGAGATGCTGGAAATCCTGAACCTAGTGGCCGTACTCACCTTATCTCCCGTTTCTTTGTCCGAAAAGCCGTAGCCTTTGGCATAGACCAGCTTGCCATTTTTTGTTACAGCAAGCGACAGCCCGGGCACGGTATTTTTACTCATAAAGGTCCTGACCAGGTTGTCCACCTGCTCCATGTCTGAGCCACCACCCGCAGGCGGCTCAGGTTGAGGATCATTTTTCGAAGAACAGGCAGCCAGCTGCACCAAAAGCAGGATTCCGATTATAAATCTATTCAGCATTCTCATTTCCATCTTATTTTATTTTATAATTTATGTGTTTTAAAGATCAATCCGGCCAAAACTGACTGACATTGACCGGGTTATTGCCCAGGCTACCGATAAAGAATGAAGCCGGGTTATCCTTCCTGGTGAAAGTCACGTATGGCTGTCCGGCTACCGGAGGATTGGTCGTCCTGCTCATGATAAACTCGCGTATACCAAGATAATCATCCAAAACCTGAGTCGATCGGGCAGCCCCGCCATTTGCATCCTGAAACACAAAAGCCAGCTTCATCAATCCAGTATGATCTACTTTTAACTGATACCTGATTTGACCAATAAACCTTCCTCCAGTTGAAGAATTATAATATGTCACAACTTTTACGTCATTCAGTTTGTCATCAAATACCAACATCATCCGGTGTATCCTTCTACCCGCAATTGCTTCAATGGAAGTCCTTGCGGCTATCCATCTGTCCCTGAAATCCTGCGATTGTGCCGGGCTTTCCGGATCGATCAGGATCGTTGTGTACAGACTGCCGTTGTTGTTTAAAAGATTGTGCAACACCGGCGACGACTGAACACTCCAGGCCGTCCCCTGGATAGAAGCCAGCGTACCAAACACGTAAGATACGGCATCCCCTACTTTAAACAAGCCACCCAATTGCGTACCTGGTCTGCCAGGCTGTGCGATAGATGCATTTACCCAGTCTATTTTAAACTCATGTTTCTCTAAATAATCCTCCAGTATCGGCGCAAAAACAGAGCGTGTACCGGTACCATTTCCATTGGCACTGACAAAAACAAACCGACCTATACCTTGTGCATTCAGCTCCAGCTTATAGATCCAGTTGGCAGTAGGCGCCGCAGTTAGTGAGTTGCCGCCGCCACCGTAGTATTGAGCCACAACCTCTACCTGCTGATCCGCTAAAAACCGGATATACATGGATTGCAGAGAGCGCCCGCCAGTAGAATAAGCCAGCAAATTGTTGTAAGAAGCCGTCCATCTCGTTAAGAAGTCAGCCGATAAACCCGGATATAGAGGATCTATAGCAATGGAATTGTAGAAACTCTCCGGACCGATTTGCGTATGCAGGGCTGAACCTGGCGATGGCGCACCGGTCAGTGAGATGGTAATTCCTATACGCTTATAGTTCTCACTTACCTTCACATCGCCAGTCTCTACCAGCTCCAGTACAAGTGTTGCGCTGCCCGACTCTGCGGGAAAATCCAACACTTCTATTGCTGCTTCTGCAGTACTGGTTTTAGGGACTATGTCAAAAGTTCCGTCATTTACCAGGCGGAAATGCTTGCCTTCTATCGCGGTAGATTCTCCGGACACCACCCTGAAACTTACTTTTTGTGCGGTTTCTGTCTGTCCGCCCAACAGGTTTACCTTAAATTTTTGAAGCCCGCTGCCTTTATCTACCGTAGGTAGGATAGGATACGTTTTGCCGGGCGCTTTGCTTTGCCAGGTCGCAGCGTCAAATTCAACCATAAAGCCTTTCAAGATGAAGTCTTCATCATAATTCTTAAAACAACCAACAAGCCCGGTACTCAAGACCAGCAGCAGCAATAAGCCTGGTGTTATTTTTTTATTTTTTTGATATATCTTATTCATTTTGTCTTTTTTAAAACAGCATACATGACGATTAATAGCCAAAGTTTTGCACCAGGTTTTTGTTGTTGTTAATTTCCGAAACCGGCAGCCTGGCCAGGATTTTGAAATCCTCAAAAGAAACATTTCCGGTAGGCTTTACGATGTTCATACCTAAACGTTTCATGTCAAAAAAGCGATGACCTTCAAAAGCAAATTCCAATCTGCGTTGCAACAGGATCTCATTGATCAGTGCCTGTCCAACTAAGGTAGCGGGCGCAGCGGTCAACCCCGCACGCTCACGGATGCGGTTCAGGTCTGTCCTGGCCAGGTCATCCATAGCGGGCACCGATCTTGCAAAAGCTTCAGCACGGTTCAGGTAGACTTCGGATATGCGGATTACCGGTACATTGTCCAGATTGGCCGTACCGTTTTTACTCATAAACTTAGTGATCTCCCTTCTTGAAGCATTGCGCCCCAAACCGTTTATTATCAATCCACGACGAACGTCATTTGCATCGTATTTGCTATAAAGGTCCGCACTCACGACTACATTGCCACGATTGACGAATGTCGAAGAAGTCAGCGTACTCCTGGAAGTAAACGTAGCCCTTAAAGATTCATTTACCCCGATGTTGTCTGCAATAAGATAGGGAATCTCAAAAATAGATTCCGGGTTTTTCACACTGCGCCAAGAACTGATATAATTGGCATTGGATTGAAACTTTCCGCTATGCGTGGCCAGCACATTGGCTGATTCTGTAATTACTTTTTCATAATCACCTTTATACAAAGCCACGCGTGTAAATAATGCGGCCGCTGCTCCGGCAGAGGCATAATAATCCGGGTCACTTCCCCCAATGGCTTTACCCGTAAGCAATTGCTGTGCTTTGGTCAGATCGCTGTAAATCAAACTGTACACCTCATCTATAGATGCCCGCGAAGGGTAGCTGATTTCGTCCAGCCGCTTGACTGGTTCGGTGATCAAAGGCACCCCGCCACGGTTAGAAGCCGCAACAATGGCCGTAGGATCATACGCGTAGACCCGCATCAGGTTGTGATAAAACAATGCCCTTAAAAAATAAGCCTGTCCGGATATCCGTTCTTTAAACTCATCGGTCACGCCCGTTATTGGTGTTTCAAGAACCTTCAGGATATTGTTGGCCCCATTAATCCCATAATAACTGCTCTGCCAGTGATCGATGTGCGCCCCTGGCTGGTTTAATGCCTGCGGATACAGATCATTGGGATTGTTGGTATGCTCTGCATTATCAGCCAGCAATTCCGGAATGGCGATCAAATTTCGGCCATACTGGCTGCTCGGTTTTAAATAGGCGTACACTGAATTTAGCGCAGCAGTAATGGCCTGAGGACTGGACAAAGCAATTTCCGAATCAATGGATTGACGAGGGGTCACATCCAGTATTTTATTACAGGAACTGCTCAACAGCACAGTCAGCATAATGATATATAATAGTCTATTTCTTTTCATCTGTTCAATATTTAAAATCCAACCTGTGCACCAGCGGTAAAACTCATCGTCTGCGGAATAATACCCTGGTTATTTTCTACAGATCCCCCTATCGCAAACTCCGGATCATAACCCGTCCATTTGGTCCAGGTATACAGGTTTACACCGGTAACATATACCCTTACCTTCGACAACTTTACCTTTTGAAGCAGTTTCGGCGAGAACTGATAAGCCATGGTGACTTCCCTTAAGCGGATAAAAGAAGCATCTTCCAAAAACCTGGTGGTGGCTGTTTGCTGTGATGAACTGTTAAACTCTGAGCCGCCTGCAATCAGCCTTGGCACAGTCGTCACCTGTCCCGGCGTGGTCCAGCGTCTGTCATATAATTCCTGCAAGGAATTTCGGCCAGGATTGTTCATCACATTGGCCATCACCTGCAACTGCGTATTGGCCATATACCGGCCCATATCGTAATGCAATAAGGCACTTAGCTCAAATCCTTTGTAGCGAAAGCTATTGCTAAAACCGCCGAAATAGTCTGATTGCCAGCCTTTGGTCGTTGGCACATTGTCCTCAGCCGTTAAAAGATAAGTAATGTTCCCATTTTTATCGTACCACATCGGGCGCCCATTGGCTGAATTCACTCCTGCATATCTTGCCCGGTACCAGATCTTCAATGGAGAGCCTAAACGAATGGTATTCGCTATATAGTCCAGACCATCGTATAGTTCGGTCACTTCATTCTCCAAGAAGGCAATATTAAAATTACTTGTCCAGCTGAAATCTCCTTTGCGGATATTTACAGTATTTAAATCCAGTTCCACTCCCTGATTCCTCACTTCTCCGAGATTGCTGTTGACGCTGCTAAACCCTGAAGTATAAGGTATCGGCCGGTCCAGGATCAGGTTGTCACTCTGTCTTCTGAACACCTCAATCGCGCCATAAATCCTTTTGTTGAAGATCGAGTAGTCTAATCCGATATTCGTGGAGATATTGGTCTCCCAACCCAGCTGAGTATTCGCAATGGTTTGTAAATTAACACCTGCCTGTCCATTGTAGGAGCCGCCTCCCTGATAAAAACCTCTGGAGGATACATTATTGATCTGATCATTGCCTGTACGTCCGTATCCTGCACGCAACTTCAATTGATCGATCCATGGGCTGTCTTTTATGAAATCTTCCTGGGCAATATCCCATCCAGCCGACAAGCCAGGGAAGAAGCCCATCCGGTTGTCCGCACCAAAACGGGAAGAACCATCGTAACGGGCTACAGCCGATATAAAATACTTTTTCTTGAAATCATAATTAGCCTGACCGAAGAAGCCAAGCTTACGGACACCAGACCAGGAGCCGGTTACTGAAACAGCCTCTGCAGCAGATTGCATCGTCCTGAATTGATAGGTCGGAAAACCTTGTCCCTGGGCGGATTCAAATTCACGGACATCACTGCGGTATTCCGCACCGACCAAAGCCGTAAAACTGTGATTTACATTAAATACCTTATTGTAGTTTAAGGTTTGATTTGTCGTAAAATTTATATTCTCAATATTCTCATCGACTAAATATCCATTTACACTTGCGCCATTTGGCGTCCTTGGATCACGATAGTAATCGTTACGGATAAAGCGGTAATCAATCCCATAAAAAGATTTGAACGCCAGGTTCTCCAGAATTTTATAGGTCGCACTGAAGTTTCCAACCAGGGAGCGGTGGCGCACAATATTGTCATCTACGGTAGCCGCCTGTATGGGGTTGAAGCCTGTTCCCGGCATACCCTCATACACATTAAAGGAACCATCCGGATTGTAGATCGGCACCGTAGGTGGCATATATATAGCTGTATATTGCGGCGAAGCCGAGCCAGTCGTATTTCCCTGAGAACCTGTATTTCCATTTTGGGTAACCAAACTCAAATTGATCCCGGCATCAAAAGACAGTTTTGGACTGGCCTGATGGCCCAGACGAAACCTTGCCGTTCCTTTTTCGAAATCTATCCCCGTGACATTTCCGTCGTGTTTGTTGTATGCCCCAGACACATAAAATGTCGTCTTATCCGTACCACCGGAAGCACCAAGTTCGATATTGCGAACGGTACCGTTCTTAAAGGCCGCACTTTGCCAGTCGTAGGTAGGCAACTGACTAATCTCCTCTGCCGAAAGATCCGGGTTGATCCCCAGCTCAGATAAAGCTTGGGCCAGCATGACCGCATAGTTAGACGTTGGATTTGCATTGACCAGAGATTCTGTACGCATCGCGATCGCATCCTGGCTACTCAATACATTCATGTTTTTTTGCGGAGCCGAAATACCCTGATAAAAGTTGACCGACAAATTGGTTTTGCCTGCCTTGCCTTTTTTTGTTGTTACCAATATCACACCATTGGCAGCCTGTGAACCATAAATCGCTGCTGCTGCACCGTCCTTTAACACCTCTATAGATTCAATATCATTTGGATTGATGTAAGCCAGCGCATTCGTGGACGTCCTGGAAGTCGGTGCATCACTATTCAGTTGCACCCCATCTACGATGTACATCGGTTCAGTTCCGGCACCGATCGAACCTTCACCACGAATGTTGATCCGAACCGCACCACCCGGCACCCCGGTCTGCGTTTGCACCAATACCCCGGCTGCACGGCCCTGCAATGCTTTATCAAAGGACTGAAGTGGTACATTTTCAATATCTTCTCCTCTTACAGAAGCAATAGCACCTGTAACTGCCCTGCGCTCCTGTGTACCGTAGCCCGTTACGACTACCCCTTCCAGGTGACTTACCATCTCCTGCAATTCAATCTCCGCAGACAGGCTTCCAGCCCTCAGCTCCAGTTGCCTGAAACCGAGCATAGAAAATACAAGTATGGAATTCGGATCTACTCCCCTAAGCACAAAGCGCCCATCGGCATCCGTTTGCGTGACGGCTGCGCCATTCTTCACCTTGATGGTCACTCCCGGCAAGGGCTTTTTCTGCGCATCAACTACGCGTCCCCTCACATCATCCGCCTGTGATTCTGTCGGCTTGACCACAAAGGGCTTAATCAAAATTGTCTTCTCCCAGATTTCATAGGTGAATGGCAGACCGACAAAAATCGCTTTTAGCGCCTGACCGATCTCCGCGTTCTTTAAAGATACATTGACATCTTTAGCCACCAAAACGGCTTCAGTATTATACAAAAGCATATAGCCACTCTGTTCCCTGAACTTCTGCAAGACCTTTTCTAAAGGTGCATTTCGTTCATTCATCGTGATCTTTTGCGAATGTGCGGCAGCGCTTACCTGTAGGAAGGCTACCGTTAACAAAACGGTGGTAAGTTTCATAAACAGCAGCAGTTTTTTAATTGTGTGTCTGCAAGGGGTATGCTCCAGCCTGAATATCCGGCTATAGGGCATGACCTTGCAATAAACTTTCAAGTTCATATATTTGCATGTTAGGGTTTAAAAATTGTTCAGAAACGGTTTTTTACTTTAATTGGCCGTATAAGCGTTGGAGCGCTTTGCGGCCTTCTTATTTCAGGACTGCCAGGTCTAGATCGGTGTTTGTAGTTCTTTTCTTCTCATGTGTGGTTTGGTTAAGTATAAGTTTTGTTTAGTTGATTCTCCTCATTATCGGACAAATATCGTATTGCCCTTAATCGTAAATTTAATATTGCCCGTCAGCTCCAGCATATTCAGCACTTTTGACGCATTCACATTCCTGGATATCGTCCCGTTAAAGTGCAGGTTTGGTAAGGTTTCGTAATCTGCATCCAGGTTGTACCATCTGGACAACTGGCGCACGATCGTCTTTAGATCGGTATGGTTAAACTGGAACAACCCATTTTTCCAGGCTACCACGGTCTCCGCATCTACTGCCACTACCTGTAACTTTTGACCATTAAAGACAGATTGCATATTGGGTTTCAAGATCACTGGATTGATTTTATAATCACCCACCGGACTCACCCTTACACTTCCTTCCAGTAATGTCGTCTTCACAATCCCTTCATCTTCGTAGGCATTGATGTTAAAATGCGTTCCGAGCACCCTTACTTCCTGCGAAGCTGTGCTGACGATGAAAGGGGTTTTTACCCCGCCAGACTTATCTAAAGCATGTTTAATCTCAAAATACGCTTCCCCCTTCAGGGTCACATCCCTGGAGCGCGCGCTAAAGGCCGTCGGATATCTCAATGAGGATTCTGCATTCAGCCAGACCTTCGATCCATCAGGCAAAATTACCTGATATTGTCCGCCCTTTGGCGTAGTGATGGTATGATAACCGACCGATCCACTATTTGATGTTGGAGCTGTGCCCAGTGTTTCATAGACAATTTCACCCTCCATAGTTTTGGTCACCTTAATTCCGGCTTGCGTGGTGATCTGACCATTTTTTGCCTGATCCAGCGCTATAGACGTACCATCATCCAGGGTAAGTGTCGCATAGTTACCTCCCGGAGGGGCGTCTGGCAATTCTGATTTTGCCGTATTGCTTTCCTTTACAGGGCCAAATGAACCGGGGAAGAAAAGAACAGCCGCTGTCACCAGCGCCGCAACGACCGCAGCCGCAGCAAAGTACCATAGCCGCATGGAACGACCGGGCACCTCTTGCCACAATCCCTGAAGTGCAGCATATGTCTTTTGATTGACAGCATCCAGATCAGGCTCGCCTGGCTTATCAGCTCTCGACAGTGATTCCTGTATATACCAACTCTCCACCAGTTTTTTCTCTTCCGGTGTGCAAGTGCCAGCTTCATACTTTTCCAACAATGCCTTTGCCTTTTGATCCTTCATATATTTTGAGCGTTTTTGTCTTTCTCTGATATATATGACAGTTAAGTCTGGTCAATGTAGTATGCCAAATAAAAATAATTTCATTTTTATTGGAAATAAATCGACAGGCAGCTGAAATCAGTCTGCAATAAGCAGGATAAAAAGAAAAATAATCACATCCAGGCGACTCCTGAGTATCCTTATCGCATTACTGATGTGTTTTTTTACTGTGTTTTCAGAAATATGCATTTTTTGCGATATTTCTTTATAGGATAGGCTACTTTTCCTGCTCAATTCGAAAGCCTCTCTCATTTTCTCCGGCAATGAAGAAACTTCCCGTTCAATGGACTGTGCCAACTCCTTTTCTAAAATCAACTGGTCGGTAATCGATGACCCATGATCTATGAACCGTTCCAAAGAAGAGAGATAATTGTTCTTTATCTTATCGTGATTGATCAGGTTGATGATCTTATTGCGCACCGCTGAATACAAATAAGAAGATAAAGAAGAACGCAGGTTCAACGTCGCACGATTGGTCCATAGAACCGCAAAAATATCCTGTACGACATCCTGTGCCTCATCGTCCTCATGAAGCATCCTTCTGGCATGCTTAAACAATATTTCCCAGTACCTGTTGTAGATCTCAGTAAATGCAAGCTGGTCACCATTCTGCAGCAAGGCAGTAAGTTCTTGATCAGTAAGGGAACGATGGGGCAACGTTTCAGGCATGCTATAGACAAAGATAGCCGAAATAGCATTAGGATAAAATAATCTTTTCGACTATCCCTGCCTAAGACTACTTAATTTCCATGCTGGCCAGATTTCTAAAATTCTCCACACGGTGAAAGGTAACGAAGTTCGCATCATGTGCTCTATTGCCATACCAGGCGGTGCGGGAAACAGCCACGATGTCTTTACCTTCAAACTGCCAGTCGAGGTATTGAAAAGCAACAGGAGATTTCTTTTCCATGATCTCCCCTTCTTTCCATTTCAAAATCCTGCTGTGCTCTGTCCATACTTTCAAATCGGGAGAGGATAGCAGGCTCATTACATTTCGTTGTCTGTGTGGACTATAATCAAAATTCAGGCGTTGATGCATTTTTGTGATCTTGTTGGCCAGTGTCCAATAACGTTTGGTCTTAGCATCATAACGTATGGTAAATTTGCTTTCTCCTCCGGGAAAATGGATAAAGTCGGTGTTTGGATTAAAAGACATATGCTTTCCGTCCGCAGATGTTTTCATCATCGTAGCGACTTCAAAACGCGGTATTCCTGCTGCGCCCCCTTCCAATGCAAATTTATCCTCTTTGCCCGGATGGGTCTCCACTCTCAGAATATCAACCACCTGACCATCTGGGGTAACTACCACATTTCCTTCCGACACACCAGGCGTCAGTGCATTGAGCCAGCTTTTCTTAAAACCTACTTTATTGGACATCACCCAGCTCGATGCTTTCAAAAGATCTGCATCAATAGGCGCTGAAACCACCAACGCCTCAAAACTGTTCCTGTCGTTGTTAATCTTTTGATCTTCAAATGCCCTCCATATGCGCTTGTTGTGCACAATTACCGGCACCGGTCCGGTATGATATCTTCCATCATCAAAAAGAACCCCATTATTTTTATCTGTGGCTTTCGTCCAGGTCTGTCCTTTATCGTCCGACTTCGTGATGTGTATGGCGCTATAAGCATCCTTCACTCCGAATAAATAGACGCTCTTATTGTGCACAAATAAGGTAGCCCAGCGCATCGGTTTCACCTCAGAGATTTTCTTCCAGCTCTTTCCTTTATCTGTTGATCTGTAAATCGATGTATTGCGCTTGTCGCCGATCATCGGCCCTGTCCATTCTACTGAGCATAGATAAGAGCCATCATTCAGAATTACAAGACTAGGTGAGGCCACAAAAATATTTTTTGGATCCAGACTTTCTGCGATCACCACACCGGGCGGACGAAGCGAATCCGCTTGAACTTTATGCGGCTCAGCAGGATTTTTAGAGCCGCTATATGGGATCGCACTGCCGAAGGCAATGGCGACTAACAGAAGTGAGCAGGCAATTATTGTTTGCCGCATCTTCATTGAACGAATGTTGATCATAAATACAAGTGTTTAATGGTTTTTATATTTCGGGAGAGAATCTTAAGAAATCAGTTTACATAAAAATATTTGCAGATGATTTTCGCCCTGCGCAGAGGTAACGTATCGGTTGTATGCGAGCATTTTTCCATCAGGCGACCAAATGGCATTGCCCACCGGACTTGTTTCATCTGTACTGCGCCCTGTTATTTTATACAGCTTTCCATCCGCTATTCCAGTAATGTACACCGCATTGTCCGCTATATAAGCGAGGCGGCCACCGTCCGGGCTGAAGGTAAAGCCGCTTTGTATATCAAAAGAATGTTGAGTGAGCTGACTGATCTCTCCTCCGTTTGGAGATACGCCAAAGACATTAATGTATCCAGCCTGGTCTTTCGCCAGAAAGGCGATCATACTGCCGTCGGGCCTGCTTTGCAGCCAATGGCGTGGGCCTTCAATACCCGATTCAGAGAAGGTGATACGCCTTTGGCTCACGCCATAGGGCACATTGGGACGGCTTTCTTCAGTACCTTCCAAAGGCCTGCCTCCAACAGCTTTGGTCAGATCATCGGGCAGGTCAACAACGAATACCTCCGTTTTGACCTGGCCATTATCGTCCCTTACATTTCCCTGAAAGGCTATTGCCCGCTTCTGACGGCTGCCATCAGGTTTAAGGTATCCGTTTTTTCCGATCCAGCCTTCATCAAATGCTTTCTCAATCTCGTCACTACCTGGGCTGGGTGTTTCGGTGACTTCGGTCACGATCACGGAGAACATATTTCCGCTATGATTTTCCGGATCAGCTCCGTTAGGAACAACCACATTGCCCGGAAACATCACGCCGACGGTTCTCAGATCCTGTATTTCAGGTTTGCTTAGGCTTAGCGTTTCCAGTATATTGTCGTTGTAGGTGAAACTAAGCCATTGACCATCCCCACTCCAGGAGTGCGCATGCGTGCCCCCACGCAATGCGCCCGGGGTAAAAGGTGCGGCGATGTCCCTCGCATCCATAAATATAGGCTTTTCGGGTTCCTGAATGTCAATTGCCACACCTGTACGGCGACTAAAACTATACGGCCGTTGCCGATCTGCATTTCTTATGCCATGGATAAAAATGACGCGGTCTGCAACAGGAGAAAAAGCTGCTGCCCCTACACCAGGACCGTATTCAGATTGATTTGTAGTATGATAAAGCACCTTACTTTCGCCCGTCTGCGTATGAACCATCTCAATACTGCCTGTGCTGCCGATCTGGCCACCATCATTGCGCGTATCGTAAACAATCCATTGGCCATCTGCTGAAAAGCACTGGACAGGATTTAGAAAATGTCCCTGCTCAGCATGGGTTAATTGAACTTCTTTATACTTATTGTTTTCTTGGGAGCCTTGCATTTACGCTTTTCAATTGGGTCAGTAAAGTATTTTTTAATTTTAGGGCTTGCTCTGGCATTTTGCTGCTGAGGTCATTTAGTTCTGAAGGGTCGTCTTTGAGGTTGTACAATTCTACATTGTCGTTTTCATAAAAATACATCAGCTTGAAGTCGCCCTGTCGGATGGAAGACTGGGGTTTGGTCTGGCTGATGTAGCCATCTTCTTTACCTATTTTAGATTTGGCTTTCTGATAAGCTTTCATCTCCGGATGATAATAAGGAAAATGCCAGATCAAGGGGCGCTGACTCTGTTCATCTAATTTTTTGCCATATAATACCGGCAAAAAGGACACCCCATCAATAGAATCTTTAAGCGGGGTTTTGGCACCTGCCAATGCCCTGAATGTAGGCATAAAATCGGTCTGTACCACTGGCACCTCAGATTCTGTTCCTTTGGCGATTACCCCCGGCCAGCGCATGATCATCGGTATCCGCGTACCGCCCTCATACAAATTCCATTTGCTCCCGCGATGTGGGCGGTTAAAGGAAAATCCAGGATGCCCTCCATTGTCTGATGTAAAAATGACCAGGGTATTCTCTGCCTGACCGGATGCATCCAGCGCTTTAAGCAATTTGCCTACGTAATGGTCCATGGTTTCTACGGTGGCGGCATAGTTGATCAATTCTTTGGATTCCCCATGGGTTGCCTTTTTCTTATACTTGTCGATCAGCCATTTTTTGGTGGAATCCAGCGGAGTATGAACGAAATAATGGCTGACAAAAAGAAAAAATGGTTTCTTTTGATCCTTGTTGAGGAAACTGATGGCCTGGTCCGTAAGTTCATCCATCCCGTATTCGTTCTTTTTCAAGGATGCATTTTCAGGTTTATTGGCCTTACCAAATTCGCCAAACGCCTCCTGTGCCCAATCAAAACCTTGCTTTGAAGGGCCATAAGCAGAGCCCCAAATATTGTATTGACCTTTAGCATGGGCCGCTACGTGCCATTTTCCGACGATGCCGGTGTAATAGCCCTCTTCTTTCATTGCCTCCGCTATCGTCACTTCTTTTAGCGGGAGATTCAGGGTGTAAGGTGGTGGCAACAGTTTTAGCCCTTTGTATTTTGCCTTCCATTCGGGATTGTCCCAGCCCAATGTATCTTTTTCGTATTTGGTGACAAATTCAAAATTTAATCTCGCAGGCGTCTTCCCGGTCAGCAATGCAGCCCGGGAAGGCGAGCACAATGGCGCCGCAGCATATCCCTGGTTAAACTTCATCCCCTGTGCTGCAAACGCATCAATATTGGGTGTTTCGATGAAAGACGCCCCATACCCTTTCCCATAGCAATGAATATCTGAATAGCCCAGGTCATCGATATAGATCAACAGGATATTGGGTTTCTGTTTCTGCTGCGGAGATTGTTGGGCCGAAGCCTGAGACACCACAAAAAAGGAAAGAAGGAGCGCTACAATAGCGATGCGATTCTTATTTACTGACAGAAATGCGGTTTTAAGATACATAATGTATGTATTGGTGTTAATGAGTTAAATTACTGCAGAAGATAATAAAGGTGCCCGTCTTCCGCGCCCACCAATAAGTCGGGTTTACCGTCTTTGTTCCAGTCGGCTATCGTCGGACTGGTATCATGACCGGCGAGGACCAGCTTGGCTACCGGCGGTTGGTTTTTCACCTGGATGACCCCATTTTTTATACCAATGTTCTTCATCACCGTTACGTTCATGCTGTTTACCAACAGATCCAGTTTGCCGTCACCATCCCAATCGACCATGGTGAACTTCACTCTTCCGCTCTGACCGAATTTTCCGGTATTCAGTCGCAATACACCCGGAACAGAGTCTGTAATCTCATGTTTGGCATTGTAGCCGGCGAAATCCGTCCCATAAAATATTCTTTTAGGCTGTTTAAGCAGCAGGTCTTTCCCTTTTTTGAAACGCTCGAAATAGGAAAGATAACCACCAGTATCCAGCATGATCAGATCGGTCAGGCCGTCTTTGTTGTAGTCGATGGTATATGGGGTTGTCCTCCACTGGGTTACCAATTCCTTAGGTGCCGGGTTCCACCAGTTCCAGGAAGGCTTAGGAATGGTCGCATTGCCCCAGTCTACATTGACCTGCTGTTCCTTTGCGAGCTTGGGTACAGTTTTGCTCCCTATATTCTTATACCAGATTACCTTGCCCCAAATGGAGTTGACAATCAGGTCTTTTAAGCCGTCGCCGTCCCAATCTGAGACGGACAATGTGGTGTAACCCCATTTCGCTTCTGCGGGTCCCTGAATCGATGCATTTTTTCCGGCCTGGATGCGGATGGTCGTACCAGCGCTCTGCAAAAGCTTTGGTGCGGCCCATCTTGGCATGCTATTGTGCATCCCCAGGTTTTCAATAAAAGAAATATAGCCTGCTGAATTTCCACAGATGATATCTTCATCGCCGTCGCCATCCCAGTCCACGCTATACGGTGTAGCCAAAGCCCCAAATTTCACATTGTCCGCTTCTTGTTTAAAATAGACAGGAGATTTAAAAACAGGCATACCGTTCTTTACTTTCCCGGTATGTTCTACTAAAGCCACGCGGCCATCCTCGTCACCAACCACAAGATCTATAAAGCCATCTTTATTCCAGTCTACCGCGACAGGAATGATCATCTCGAGATCCATTGCGATGAGTCCGGATTCATTTTCCAGGTATCTGCCTGCTTTATATACGGGTTTCTCCCTGGTCCCTATGTTTTCAAAGTAAGTAAACTTATCCAGAAACTCACCACAGATGAGATCCAGATCCCCATCGCCGTCAAAATCGGCAAAGTTTGGTGTAGGTGCCCCAAAAACATCAAGGTCCTTTCCGTCTACCTGGATACGCCCTTTATTGACATACTTTCCATTTTGATTTTCTATCAAATAGACATAGCCATGCAAAGGACCATTGGTCCAGTTTCCTTTTTTATCGTAGGCATTGTCCCATCCATAATCGAACCAGTCGTCCACGCCTACAACGATGTCTTCATCTCCGTCGTTGTCATAGTCCAGCAGTTTCCACTGTTTGAAACGGTTGCGCCCTTTAATATCTTTCATGATCGAATCTGCAGGAAACAATTGTTTCTTTTTCTTATCAAAGGTCTGGGTAAAATTAAGCAGTTCCGCACCGGGTACGGTAAAGCGGGGCTTCCCATTCAGGAAAGAAACCTGGATATCCCTGATGGATTTATTAAGCAACACGGGCTTTGCGAATACAGGATTTTTGTCGCCACTTTTGTTTTCAAAGAGATAAACACCGTTAAAGGGTTTGCCCTGGCTGGAAACCAAAAGGTCCATATCTCCGTCTCCATCATAATCAAAAGGAAGCGGCCAGGCCCATAATCCTACGCCCAGGTCAACCGTCAATCCTGGATTGTTGTACTTGAGCAACTGAAAATCTGTTGATTTCTGTGCTGTGCTATCTGACACAAACATCATTTGCAACGCGCAAATAGCCGTCAGCAGAACTATTTTTTTTGTTAGCATCATATTTATTTAAGTTCTTTAATTAAACAATATCTATTGGGGCCTATCAGTACCCTTCGTTTTGTACAAGCTTAGGGTTAGCAGTTATCGCTACTTCCGGGATCGGGAAACGTACATGAAATGGCTTCGCATTGGTTTTGCCACGGGCCAATGCAAAACTAATGTATTTATCCATCCGGATCAGGTCATTTCTACGCTGCCCTTCTGAATAAAATTCCCAGCCTCTTTCTTTAAGTATATGGTCCCTCAACGAATCTTTAGACGGGAAATCTGTCAATAGTTTAATCCCTAGTTTTGCCCTTCTTCTCACGTCGTTCACCAGGTCTACTGCAGCCTGCGTTGGCCCGCTTATCTCATTCAGTGCTTCCGCACGGGCGAGCAGGATATCGGCATAGCGGATCACCGGAATATCATTTCCATGTGAAGCGCCCGCAGCATTAGGGTCCGGCCAATATTTGAATGACCGGGTATCGTTGTTATTCAACAATGAGATGGTTGCCCCTTTATTGTCAATATATTCAGATATGATCAGGTTTTTTCTGACATCTCCGGTCTCAAATGAATTGTAAAAAGCATCCAGTATCCGGAATTCATTAGGCCAGTTGACCCAGGTATTGCTGAAGGTCAATCCCGACTTCGGCTCCTTGGTAAAGTTAACCGGGAAACCTACGTTTGCCCAGGAATTGGCATTTCTCCGGTCTGTACTGGCTTTGGCCGGGCGCACCCAGATATATTCTGAGTTGCGTTCATTCTCTACCTTAAACAGATTGGTGTAGGTATCAAACAGGCGATAGTAATTCAGATCCATCACCTGCTTGGCATAGTCGGCAGACTTTTGCCACTGCTTGGTCGTTAAATAGAATTTCGTTAAAAAGCCAAGTACCGCGCCTTTGTTCGCTCTTCCATAAGCCACTTCCTTGCCTTGTTCAGGCAGATCAGGTAAGACAGCCAATAACTCAGATTCGATAAAGCTCCTCATTTCTGCATCGGTTGCTTTAGCCATTTGCAGTTCATCTGTCGTACTTTTTCTCAACGGTGCAGGCCCGAAAAAGAGGTATAATTTATAATAATTGATGGCGCGCAGAAACCGGCTTTCGGCTTTGTATAGTTTCTTTTGTGCCTCAGAGATCTGTGCGGCATCTGCATTTTCCAATACGATATTGGCATTTCTTACCGACTGATAAGCAGGGTCCCAGGTATTGGTCAAAAAATCAAGGGAAGGCAGGAAACCAAAGTTGATGTATTGTGCGATTGTCGCCTCCACATTATCGCCCGACTGGATCATGATGTCTGTCGTGAATTCATTGGGTCCGGCTTCGTATATAGAATTGTTGGTGAGCATATTGGCCGTTGTGGCATACGCTGAAAACAGCACAGATTCCAAACCTTCCTGAGTCGTTAGAAAGTTTTCCGGCGCCAATTGTGAATAAGGTTCCTCATTTAAAAATTTCTTACAGCTTTGTATAGAAACAGCGAGCATCAATAATGCTAAAAGGAAATATTTATAGTTTTTCATGATGATTTAGATTAAAGACCAAGGCTAACACCTAATAAAAAAGTTCTTGCTGTTGGATAGGCATTCCAATCAATACGGAAAGTTGCTCCTCCATTTGGATTTAGTGCAGGATCGTAACCGGTATAATCCGTCTTGGTATACAAGTTTTGTCCCGATACATACACTGAAGCAGACTTGAATGTTTTTCCTTTAACAGGGATGCGATAACCCAGCTTTACTGTATTCAGTCTGATGTAGGAAGCGTCCTCTACGGTATAGGAATTTACCGACTGTGCGGCCTGCCTGCTCGGATTGACAAAGGAAGGATATTCATTCGAAGGATTGGTTGGTGTCCAGCGGTTCAACACAGGTTCAGCCAGACGGTTGCGTTTTAGATTGGCAGGAAAATAGGTATCTACCAGATTGTTGTTCAACATATTCACCCCGTTCACTCCTTCGATAAAAACATAAAGATCAAAGTTTTTATAGCTCATGTTGTTTCCCAATGCCCAGATCAGGCTTGGAAAGGAATCACCGAGTATCGTACGGTCTTCTGTATTGATGATGTTGTCCCCATTCAGGTCGCGAAACTTAAAATCACCCGGTTTGGCCGTGGTGTTGGTGTAGTCATCACCTGTTTGCCAGATTCCGTCCACCTTGTATCCATAAAATGAATATAAAGGGGAACCGACTTCAATGATCGAGATATTGGAGGCCGTCCCTGCTGAACCGGAAAGGATGTTTGAAATGCCACCCAGGCTTTTAACGGTATTTTTTAGTGTGGTCAGGTTCAGATCGGTAGACCATTTAAAATCACCGACAAAGTTTTTAGAAGACAGGGAGAATTCAAATCCGCTATTGTGTACACTTCCAATATTAGTTACCGTGGTTGTAAAACCGGTCTCGCGTGGTATTGGGAGACTGATGAGCATGTCTCTTGTATCCTTGGTGTAATATTCGATGCTACCGGTGATGCGGTCTTTCCATAAGCCATAATCGATACCAAAATTAAGTTGCTCGGAAGCTTCCCATTTCAGATCCGGATTGGGCAACCTGCTGGGCGTGGTCGTCGCTACCTGGGTATCATTGAATACTGCGGTATTTCCCGCGGAGAAAGTGGCCAGATAAAGATAATTACCGATTTCCTGGTTTCCGGTCTGTCCCCAGCTCGCCCTGAACTTCAGCGTACTCAGGGTTTCTATATTTTTCATGAAATCTTCCTGATCTGCTTTCCATCCCAATGCCAGGGAAGGAAAATAACCGTATTTATTGTTGGCTCCAAACCTGGAGGAACCATCCGCCCGGAAAGAGGTGGTCAGCAAATATTTATCCTTATAGGTATAGTTGATCCTCCCAAGGTAAGACAGCAGGGAATTACTGACTTTACCACTGGTCGCCTTAAAGAACAGCGGGTCACCCAATCCAAGGTTGTCTGTTTTTGTGGCATCCGAAGAGAAGCCTCTTGCCTCAGAAGATACATCGTCAAAAATAAACCGCTGGATGGTAGAGCCTGCTACGACATTAAAGGAATGATCATTGATCTTTTTGTTGTAACTGACGGTCGCTTCTGCCAGGTAATTGCTGTTGTTGCCCTGCAAAATACTCGCGATACCTTTGCCTGCGAGTCCCTCGATAGTCGTCCTGTCAATATATGAATCGCTGCGCTGACTGGCAATATCCCCTCCAAGGTTCAGCTTTGCGGTAAGCCCCGGAATAATCGTATACTCTCCATAAATACTACCAAGGGTCCTGTAGAGATTGGAAAAAGAAGTTTTACCATTCGCAATAGCCAGGGGGTTGTCTATATTCATATCGGTCGATAAGGTATAACGTCCGGTAGTCGAATTGTAGATAGGCAAGGTAGGGTCATAATTGATACCTGCATACAAGATCCCCGCCCTTTCATTCAGGTCGAAACCATTGGACACATATACATCTTTACCATAAGAGGTACTGAGGTTGATGCCGACCCTAAATTTGTCTGCCACTTTATGGTCCAGGTTGATTCGGCCACTGTAGCGCGTATAGCCCGAATTAATGAGCACACCGTCCTGATCGAAATAATTGAGCGATATTAAATAGCTGGTGTTTTCTGATCCGCCGTTGAAGGAAAGGTTATGGTTTTGGATAGGTGCATCGCTTCGGTAAAGCTGGCTCAGCCAGTCGGTACCACCGTCGACGATAGTCGTCACTTTTTGCGATGCTGTACCGCCGCCTGCATCAATGATGGCATTCATAGAGGATTGATATTCCTCTGCATTCAGCAATTTGATTTTATGCGCAACATTCTGGGTGCCTGCATAAGTATCATAATTGACGCGCAAACCGCCTTTCATTCCTGAACGCGTAGTGATCAATACGACCCCATTGGCGCCCCTGGAACCGTAAATAGCTGTTGCGGAAGCATCTTTTAAGATTTCTATGGACTGGATATCGGCAGGATTAATGGCATTTAAAGGATTTCTGGGCGCTTTACTTTTCAAAAAGTTGGTGCCTGACCCAGATACTGCCGGGGAATTGTCCAAAGGCAATCCATCGACCACATAAAGCGGACTGTTGTCTGCATTGATGGATCCCGACCCCCTGATGTTGACGGAAATACCACCGCCCGGTTCGGCACTGTTCTGCACCACCTGTACACCAGATGCTTTACCTGCGATCAGCTGATCGGCAGAGGTAATGGCACCCTGGTTGAAATCCTCTCTTTTAAGGGATGTCACAGACCCGGTTACATCTCTTTTCTTTACCGTTCCATATCCTACTACAACAACTTCATTGAGTTTACCTATATCGGAGAGCAAGACGACATTGACCACAGTACGGGAATTGACACTGATTTCCTGACTAAGCAGGCCCACTGCACTAAAAACGAGCGTTCCATTAGCCGGAACATTCAAAACATAGTTTCCTTTGGCATCTGTTGCTGCGCCAATATTTGCTCCTTTTATCTTTACAGAAACTCCCGGGATACCTGCCCCCGTTTCATCTTTAACTGTTCCTGATACTTTAATCTCTTGTAAAATTATGGTTTTAGGAATTTCTTTCGCTGCTGCTAGTCCAGTTCCCCCGAGGGTTAGACTGGCCAGTGCAACACAGAAAAAAAACCGCTTACCAAAGCTGAATTTCCCGACGCTCGTTCTCATGACATTTATATTTAGTTTATGAATAGGTTGATTATACTATAATTTAGGGAGTAGCGGTAATTTTATTCTAAAAAATTTGCCGGTTACTGCGGCTGCATACTTTAAATATGCAGCCGCGGCAAGACCTTACATCTGATCATTATAACCACATGATTTATGTCTTCGGACAGGAGCCACCTGCTCCTTGATCAGGTTACAGAAAAGATTAAATCAATTCATTAATACTCACTTGCTCCTTTAAAAGCGCATATCTATCGCCTAAAGCATCAATTTGGCCTTTTACCTCCTCCGTAAACACACCCACATCGTCTCTTCTGGTAAAAGTGGAGATATTCAGTCCCTGTTTTTTAAGATAATATTTGGCGATGATCGGATAGACCGAATGCATCACATCCATTTCATTGATGAAAAACTGCTGTACTTTCGCCACCTCAGCCTCCAGACCCGCAGTCTCGTAATTCCTGCACAACCAGGAGATCAGTTCAGGAAAGAAATTGCCCTGGATGCAGGACAAACCAGCAGAACCCGATTTTAGGGAATCCACCGCATGCGCCATATACGCATCATACAGACCGAAATTCGGATTGGCCGAGCCCGCGATATTTTTAGCCTTTACCGATTCCAGGTCCAGACAGGTGTCTTTATGATAAATGATCCGGCCGGTATCCACATAGCGGCCCAGCTGGTCTGCGCTAAGCACCCTTTTGTAAGGCACCGGGCATTCATAAAAACCCAAAGGTATTTTTTCAGTCAGGTCCAGCAAGCGGAAAACCTGCTCATCAAAAAATTCATTGCTATCGCTTTCTTCAGATAAAAGTCCGCTGATCACAATCACCGCATCCACACCCTTGTCGTATATTTTCTTTACAAATTCTGCCTGTCCCTCTATTGCACCGCCAAACGTACCTGTGGCTACCACAGGGATCTTACCTTTGGTCACACTCAATACATGGCCTACCAGGTCCAGTCTTTCAGCAGGGCTCAGTTCAAACATTTCACTCGAGAGGCAGTTTGCAAATAAGCCTGCAGCACCTGATTCCATATAGTATTCAGTCAATGCAGTCAGGCCATCAAAATCTATTGCCCCATTGTCTTTAAACGGGGTTAACATCACTGGAATAAATCCTTTTTCTTTTTTAATCATCGATATTTGGTATAAAACCGGCTAAATAAATTCTGAGAGTTCAGCTTTTACCTGCCGGGCATAGGTTAGAATATTTGTTAAGGACTAAGTTATCAGCTATCAAAGCCGCTTTTTTATACCATTTTGGCCACTCATTGTAGAATATTACCCAGACGATGCCACCGTCATACCCACATTTCAAAGAACTTTTTGCCTATCCTCCCGACGGGCATTTTTTGTTATAACCTCCCCAGGTACTGGCTGTCCGCTACATCCGTCCTGTCTTTCAAAGGAGATGACGGCTATGTACAAAAGCTTGCGAGCTCAACGAGACAGATGCGCAATAAAAACTCCAAGTTAAATCCCTACTACAATCTGTGCTGAACTTGTTCCAGTATCGAGATAAAGGGGTAGTCCATGACGGCGACTCACACCTAAAGTCTCATACAAAATCGTGATCCAAAACTCAATCTATTTCACTGTATTACAAATATTTGCAACATAAAAACACAAACTAACCGAATAACGGCACCACCCCAGAACTGAATACATTTGCCAGATTATTTCATAAAACACCTGACATATGCAAACAGATCAAATCATCATTTACCAAACTGCCAACGTCATCATCTCTGTGGGTTACCATATAAAATCCAAAAGAGGCACCCAATTTCGCATCTGGGCCAAAAAAGTACTCCGAGAATTTTCAATAAAAGTAATTAATTTATTACCTTTACATTTTATGCTATGAAATGCAGCGAACTTTTAAGATTGCTACACCGAGATGGATGGATCGATATCCGGCAGAACGGAAGTCACGTTATAATGAGACATCCAATAAAAATCGGTCAAATAATAGTTCCTAATCATGGTGGCAAGGAAATAGGAAAAGGTTTGTTGGGAGGAATATTAAAACAGGCAAACATTAAAACCAATAAAAGATGATGAAACCAAGAATAATAATGACGGTCATTAAAGAAGAAACTGGATTTAGTGCAATGGTACAATTAAATGAAATTTTTGTAGGTACTCAGGCCGAAGATATGGAAGAGTTAAAAGTCAATATTATTGACGCATTAAATTTATCTTTTGAAGATCAACAGATCACATTTACAATGGAAGATGTTGTACTCAAACCTGACCTCCCCAGTTTCTTTGAATTTTACAAAGTTATCAACGCAAAGGCGCTAAGTCAACGCATTGGGATGAGCCAAAGTTTATTATCTCAATACATCAACGGTATCAAAAAGCCATCGCAGAATCAAACCAAACGCATTTTACAAGGCGTTCAAAGGCTAGGCCGGGAATTGACTGCTATCCAATTTTTATTGTAAATGCACGATCAATTGTTGTCATGCGCCCGTTACCCCTGGAGTCCCGCTAGACATCCTTTACACACCTGCTTAAGTGATGCTTCGTTTGCAATCGAAGCATCACTCTAGGGGATACGGAGCATCACTCTAGGGGATACGGCCGCATAGCAACTACAGGCTAGCCATTGGGCCATGATCTATCCCCACCCTATACCTCTTTACTTCCTGAAATTAACGATCCTGTGAAAGGTGAAAAAGTTGGCATCGTGCTGCCTCGTCGGCAGTCCGTTTTTAGTAGAAGAAGCCGTACGCGACACCATCACGATATCTGACCCGTCTATCCGCCAGTCCGGATATTGATAGCCATGAAAATGAGGATCCGGATGTGACACCACCGTATCTTTAACCTTCCAGTGATACATATCGTCTGAATAGCTCAGCACCAGCCTGTTCCGCAGCAAGCCCGCATGTTCCTTACCGTGGTCTTCCTTAAAAATACAATTCGCAATGGACCAGTATTTACGGGACACAGGATCATATTTAATGGTAAATTTCTTCTCCCCACCAGGAAAAGGAATAATATCTTTCTGCGGATCGAAGCTAGCCCGCCGCCCTTCTTTGTCATAATGGATGATGGCCGCCATCTCCTTGTATTTCCAGGTTTCTACCCGCAGTATATCCACAATATTTCCATCCGGCGTGACCACCGCATTGCCTTCAAACCAGCCTTTGAACTCTACAGAATCAGATAGCCATTTGGAATTGTAAGGCAAGGCCTCGGAGAGTGACCAGCTGGCGGAGTCCAGCAGATTGGAAGCCACAGGGGCCGACATCATAAAGGCCCTGAAGAACCGCTTTCCCTTTGGAATATTGTCTTCAAATGCCCGCCAGATGCGCCCATTATGGATTACCGTAGACACGGAAGCAGAATGATAGCTTTTATCCGCCCTCAACAAACCGGTCTTATGGTCTTCAGGTGTGGTCCAGGTCTGTCCCTGATCGTCAGATCTCCGGATGATCAGCTGATTGAAGCCCCCCTTGGTGCCCATGATGTACAGCGATTTACCAACGGTGAAAAAGTTGAAGAACCCAACCTGCGCCAGTTCGGTCACATAGCTCCAGTTGGCCCCTTTATCGGTAGACCGGTATATCCTGACCATTGTACTGTTCCCATCAAATCGCGACTTACAAGCGGCGATGTAATCCCCGTTGGGCAGTACTTCTATGGCCGGATCGGTGATGTAAAAGCGCTTCGGATTGCTGGTCGTCGCTAAAGGCATTCCAAAAACAGGTTCCACATTTCTGATCAGGATGTTTTTGGAAATCAGGATGGCATCCTTTCTGAACTTAGCCGGCAAAACCTGCCATTGACCAGAGCCCGGATGGGTATATGGGTGTACGAAAAAAGTATCCTTTTCTACGACAAAAGAGCTCATGCTTCCCCTAAGGCCTTTTTGTTTAGTCGCGATGTAATAATCGCAGGGCGTAAAGCTTCTGATGGAATCTATTTGCAGCTGGTCTTTGAGCGATTTAGCGAACTGCAAGCCCAATAAACCGGAAGGCAGGCGCTTGGGCAGCGGCATGGCCTTCTCTTTCAGAAAGACCTGCTTGCCCCGCAATACCGTATCCAGATCAATGAGCCCGCCCTTCACTTCGAGCACGGGGCCCGAACTGTTGAGCAATAAGACCGGCGCGAGAATGGTCTTCAGGGCATCTGAAACCGGGATGTGTACGGGCTGATTGGCAGAAATAGGAAAACGGTAGATCACCATTTCTACAGACTTGCCATCGGGATAAATGCACTTTCCGACAAGCTTGCCGCCCGGAAAACCGGGAACACTTCCTGCCGGGCTCAGGCTATAGAAATGTGTGTTCTGCAAGGAATGCAGCGTGACTTCTGATGTTGCTTCAGGCAGCTGAAGGTAATCGTACCCAAATAAAGCCTGTGGAACCTGGCTAACCCTGGCGCTCCCGGAGAAGTACAAAGAAGAACCATTCTGGAATGCCGCTACGCGGACACGCCCGGCCTTTACAAATAAAGGGCCGTCCTGGGCAACCGCTTTTTGCCCGGTAACAGAAAAACATAGTGTACATAGCCCAATGAAAAGGGCCAAAGATTTTAAGGTGTGCGCAATTGAGGTATGAATTACCATAATTCCAGTTTTAAGCCGTCGTTCCTAAAATTAAGCGTGTCTTTCATAACATACCGCATATTGTCGTCCCCGATGTATTGATAATTCAGGTACATGGACTTTTTAGCCGCATCATACCGGCTGTTTCCCAGGTCTGTGATGTTCTTGATCAATGAAGCAGGATTGTTCAGAATAGACACTTTAGCATCGGCCGCCACACTGAGATTGAGCGAATAATTCTTGCCTGTCACCGAGAGGTTTTCGCCAACCCCTGTACTCACGAGGGTATTGGCATTGATGGTATTCAAGTTCCACACCCTATTCTTCACATATTCACTCTCCTCATTGTCTGCCACATACTTCAATACATTGACCAGGGTTCCCGACTGGTCATATTTCTCTCTCAAGCCCCGTTGGTAGTATACCCCATGAAACTGGCTGATGTACTTGACAACGATAATGGTATAATCTTTCCTTGGAACACCGGCGGCATTACCAACCAATACAGAATCCAGGGTAGTCCCTGTGATCAGCAAAGGCAAAGCATAGGTATTCGACAGTGCAGAAGGATCCGAAAGAAACTTGCTGGCATCCAGCTTCAGCGTTGCCTTTCCCAGGAACTCACCGGAAGGTATGGTCAATGTTCCCGGACTGCTCAGGGTATAATAATCGGCCGGCAGAAGCTTGAACACCTTGGTGCCGACGATGCTGGTATTGGTCAGCAATTCAGGTGCGATCCGGTAGCTGATGGTTTCGTTTTTATTGTTTTCCCGCCTTCCGGCCATCAAAGCACCGACTTCAATTTCGAGGTTGTCCGAAAAGACCGTCCTAACCGGATTCTGATAGGCAAAATAAGCTGTGGTGTAATTAAAGTCTGTTGCAAAATCTTCATACTTCTTACAGGAAGCCATAGTCAGTAAGAGCAATACGGGTATTATGAGTTTTCGTTTCATATCTATATCAGTTTAATCACCATCCTATATTTTGAGTAACTGTACCATCAGTGGTATATATTTCCTGCTCAGGAACCGGGAAATAATACATATAGTCCCTGAAATTACGTGTTTCAACCTTTTTGTTGTAGGTGTAGGTATACGTTGAACTTCCGGTTTTTTGGATCTCCACACCTTCCACCTGCTGGTTTAAGGCAGCCAGAGGCAGCAGCCAGCGCCGTACATCAAAAAAGCGATGGTTTTCAAAGCTAAGCTCAATGCGGCGTTCGTTCTGGATCAAATCCCGCATGGCATTTTTTCCCTGTCCGGCGACCTCCGTAAGATACGGATCGGCAGCAGCGATTCCCGCCCTGACCCTTAAAGCGGCCAAAGCAGATTTGGCTGTCCTGCCCAAAGCAAGCGGGTCGGCTTCTGGTCCCCAGGCCTCATTGGCTGCTTCCGCAAAGTTCAACCAGATCTCCGCACGGCGGAAAAAAGCGTAATAGTGCTTTGATGTGGAAGCCGTTAACGCCGGATCAATATTTACATTCGCATCCATAAATTTCCTCAGGTAGTAGCCGGTTCTGGTCGCCCGTCCAAATACCGAAGATTCAGAGTCTTTTCCCCCGTTAAACGTTTCTACGGTGGAAGTACCAAAAGCTGCACCATTGTACAACACCGTTAAGGTAAAGCGGTTGTCCCGGTTGTTATAAGGTTGCGCAGGGTCATAGGCGGCAGACCTGCCGGTAGGATAGCCATCTTTCATAGGAAAAGCATTCACCAGTTGCTGGGAGGGGTTGATCCTTCCATTGCCCCACCTGGATGGGATAAAGTTCTCCCGTTCCGGTGCATTATTGTCCGGCTGATAATTCCGCCAGATAATCTCTGCATGGGCAGGGTCGGCATAGATGGCCCCGTTTACCGTAATAGCCGGTAAACTTCCCAGGGTAGTCATGAGTACCGAAGCACTGCTGGCCGCTTTTTCCCAGAGCTCTTTTTTCTCTGCGTCTGTTTTAAAAACGGTATAGGCCGGACTGGCGGCATAGAGCCATAACCGCGACTTTAAGGATAAAGCCGACAGGCGATATGCTCTCCCGGTCTGGGTAGCCCCAACCACCACATCCGCACCGGTATACTGTGTAGCAGGGAGATACAGCACCGAAGAATCAATATCGGCATTGATCCGCTCCACACATTCCGAAAATGAATTGCGTGATACACGCGCTGTGCCTTCTTCTGAAGTGGTCAGTACGATCGGAAAGCCGAGCATCTTTCCTTTCCCATCGGGACCAGAATAACGGCTCAACAATTCAAACTCATACCAAGCCCTTAGGAAATAAGCTTCCCCTTTGACCCGCTTCTTTGTAGCCGCATCTTTCTGCGCGTCGTTTGAAAAAGAAATCGACGCATGCTTCTCAATAAACTTATTCAGGTTTCTGATCTGGACATAACATTTCTTCCAGCTGTTGAGCGGGTTTTGTGAAGCCGTCCAGCCACCTGTGGCCATCCGCAGCACACCAGATGAAAAATCATTCGTGACGGCATTGTCTGTGGCGCAATCCAGTGATTCTCCAAACTCATCGGTATAAAAGGCCGGCAGCTGACTGTAGGCATCATTCAATACACCCATAGAAAAATCCCGGTCTTTCCACAAGTCCGCATCACTGATGGCCGGATCAAGCTTGGGCTCCAGGCTGGAACAAGCTGTGAAAAACACGATTAACCAAAGAAATAGAATAGTATGTAAAGTTTTCATGTTGTCCTCCTGTTTAAAATAAAAGATTAAACCCTGCTGTGAATGTCCGCATAAACGGATAGCTCGTTATGCCTGCGTTGATGTATTCAGGATCGACATCCTTGAGTTTAGATATGGTCAGTAAATTATTCCCCCGTACAAATAAGGTAAACCGGTCCAGTTTAACCTTCCTGCTTATTTTTTCAGGGAAGGAATATTTTAGTTCCGCTTCCTTAATGCGAAGAAAGCGTCCGTTGCTCAACCAGAAGTCTGACAACACATAGTTATTGGCTGAATTGGTCGTACTCAGTTTAGGATAAGTGCCCAAGCCTGTTTCCGGATTAAAGCTGTTCCGCACAAAGGTGGAATAAGAAGCTTCCGGCATAGGCCTGTAATACGAGTTGTTGAGATATACATCGTATCCTCCGGTGCCGTAACCCAATACCGACAGTCCAATTCCTTTATATGCAAGGCTGAAGTTTATGCCATACTGCAAACGGGGGAAGGAATTTCCAATTTTACGCACATCCTGCTGGTCGATCTGTCCATCGCCATTCAGGTCCTGGTAACGGAGGTCGCCCACACCAACCTGTCCCAGCATCTGGTTTAACCCATTCAGGTCAGCCTGGTTTCTGATGATGCCTGAAGAAGCCTGGCCGAGATAAGCATCAACAGGCTTCCCGTTGTAATTCCTGTTTTCCGGAAGACCGGCCCAGGAGGAAGACACTTTGTATTCAGACAGGGAGTAATTCATGTTAAAACCCGCCTGGTAAGAAAAGTCGCCCGAGCGGCCATGGTAAGAAAGCGCCGCATCCAGACCGTTATTGGCGATTTCCACATAATTGATCTGCTTGTTTTCAAGGCCCCACACCTGACTGTTGACTGCATCTGAGAAGATCGGCACATCGGTACGCGTCAGGTTGTAATAATCGACCGAGAGGTTCCAGTTGCCAAAAAGATCGGCATCTACACCGATATTCATTTCTTTAGATTTCTCCCACCTTAGGGATGGATTGGCATTGGTTTCTACCGTCGCAATCCGCGCAACGGTCGAGGCATCCACACCGAAATAGGTATAGTAGTCTGAATTGGCCAGGTAATTCCAGCGGGTCTGATAAGCAAAATAGTTTAAGGCGTCGTCATTTCCGGTGATCCCATAACTTGCGCGCAACTTTAAGCGGTCAATCCCTTTAACGGAAGACATAAAATCTTCTTCAGACAATACCCATCCCAATCCCGCAGCCGGGAAAAAGCCATACTGATCTCCTTTGGAGAGCTTGGAGCTTCCCAGAAAGCCCCCATTAAATTCAGCCAGCCAGGTGTTTTTAAAAGCATATTTCAGTTGTACAATATTGGACTGAAAGCTACTTTTATAATTGTTGAACATAATCGTATTTTGCTCTCCGTTGAATACCAGCCCTGCATTCAGGTGGTTCTGTCCCCAGCTGGTTTCATAATTGACCTGTCCCAGCAAAGCATATTTGCGGTACCCGTCTGTTCCGAGCCTGCTCAGGTCTGCGTTCTTATTGCCCACAGTGACCAGGTTTTGTCCTGTAAGGGCACCGTTTTGCCAAACCGGGGTATAAGAATAGAAGTTGTCATTTTTCCCGATAGACAAGAAATTATAGGTATCAAAAGACAGCATCGCCCGGGCGGTCAATCCACTGATGTAACGCGACAGGTTTACATTCAGCCCCACACTGGTCTGCCCTATCCTTTGTGAATTTTCACGCTGCCCACCCAGGGACATCTCTGCATAGAGATTCTGGAAAGTGGCACTGGTGCCGTAACGTCCGGACCCATATACCACAGAATCGGGATCGGCATGATCTTTCAGCAAATAAGTATATTCATTGGGACGCTGAGTAGACATTCTCTTGAAAAGATCATTGGCCTGCAGATAGTTGGTATTGTTCATATCCAAAAATCCATACACATCCAAAAAGGCATTCACCATCGGAGAGATCTGATAATCGAGGTTTGACCGGATGTTGACCTGGCTCATGGCATTGGCATTCCCAACGGCTTCCAGTCCGCCATTCCGCACAAAACCCGCGCTTAGAAAATATCGGAGCTTTTCATCACCTCCTGAAAAACTGGCGGCGACTTTAGTGAAGTTTCGTGATTTATTCAGCAGGTCATCGTAGTAATTATTGGACGGATATTGTGCATTGGGCGAAGCATAAGCTGCAATCTCGTTTGCCGAATACAGATTGCTGAGGCCAGAGTTTCGCCTTGCCTGGTTGTAAAACTGTGCATATTCCTGCGAAGAAAGGTACTCCGGCATCCGGTCGGGCATAGAGACCCCAGTTTGTACCGAAATACGTTTGGTATTTCCGCCCTCCGCACCTCTTTTGGTGTTGACCAGGATGACCCCGTTTGCTTCCTTGCCTTTATAAAAGCCTTTGGCTATCGCATCTTTCAAGACCGAGACCGAAGCCACATCTTCATGCTGCAGGTATTCAAATGGTCTTTCAATACCGTCTACAATCAGCAAAGGTGTGGTGTTGGAGAAAGAGGTGGAATTTAACCCCCGGATGCTGATGTTGTACCCGCTCTCCCGATGTGCACCAGGCATTTCTGAAATATATAAACCTGCAGCCTTACCTTTTAGGGCACTCATCAGGTTTAAATCAACCCCATCACGCAAGGCCTCGGAGGTAATGACAGAAACTGCGCCGACAACTTCCTGGGCAGGCACCAGTCTGTTTGCCAAGGCGACCTTCGGTAATTTTGTGGTATCCCCTTCTTTACGGTTTACTTTATTGGTCTGTGCCAAACTAGGTGCTGACTGCAACAGAACGAGTATAGCCGATAGAAGTATACTATTTTGTAATGTTTTCATGCCTGAATCTTGCTTAAATAAATTACTATAAAAACTTACCATCCCGGATTTTGCTTGAATACGGATAGCATGTCCATTTGTGCCTGTGGAATTGGATACCAATAATGTTTCTCTGCAAAAACCCTTTGCATACCACTGGCAACGGATACATACCTGAATGAATATTGATTGGCCCCTGTGCGGGTGATGACCGCCTTTTTGATATCTTTCAATACATCCTGGGCTATTCTCCAGCGCCTGATATCGTGCCACCTATGGTTCTCAAAACACAGCTCTACTGTCCGCTCATTGTAAATGCGGTTTCTAAATACTTCTTTCGAAGTTGTAAATTCCGCTCTGACCGGCACCGCACCTACGCGGTCGCGGATGATATTGATGGCATCCAGGGCAGAGAGACTGGTTCCCGGAACCTTGGTCGTCGGACCGTACGCTTCATTGGCTGCTTCCGCAAAATCAAGGTATACCTGGGCAAAACGGATATGAATAGACTGCATATAATAGTTATAGTCGTTCTGCCATTTGTTGGCGGATTCCGGCAACCATTTACGGATGGCATAAGGGCTTCTCGGGTAATATTGAGGCAATGCCTGCAAATCTGCCGAAACTTTGCTGTCAAAGGTATTGGCTTCCCAAAACTCCAGCCTGGTATGCGTGGTCGGTGTAGACCAGTTCCATTCCAGGTTGTTATACAAAATATCGTAATAGAATCTTGGATCCCGATTGGAATAAGGATCCTGATCGTTGTACTGTGGGTCCTGCCCGATGGGCAAGCCATTCTTCGTCTCAAACAGATCGACAAAATTCTGTGTCGGTGAGGCCAGGTGGACGTTTGCAGATTCCCTGGAGTTCAAAATGAAGCTGGCATTCCATGAAGAAGCTTGGGGGATACCAGGCGCTACAGAGTTGGTATTGGTCATTTTATAGAAAATCGCCTCATCGCTGGCCAACTGGGTTTTATTATAAAAGATCTTTGAATACTCATCAGCAGTCTTTCCCGGAAGCAAGCGGTGCGTTCCACTCGTATTGACATATTGAATAGTCTCCCATGCTGCTTTGGCCGCACGCTCGCTTAGTCCCTGGTTGTATTGCAGGTTGGCGTTCATATTCGGACTGGCGGCATACAATAGCGCCATGCTTTTTAAGGCAAGCGCGGCGGCTTTGGTCACCCTTCCTTTTTCAGCGACCGGCCAGCTATCTGGCAAAAGCCCGTAGGCCCGGTCGAGATCACTCACCAGCCACTCTGTCGACTCCGCATAACTCAATCTTTGGAGATCCATTTCACTATCAGAAGTAAAGGCTTTATCAAATTTAAAGAAGCCGCCAAAACGCCTGATCAGCTGAAAATAGTTCCAGGCCCTGTAAAAATAGGCCTGCCCTAACAATTCTTCTTTTTGACGCGGACTGGCATCCGTGATGTCATCAATGCGTTCGATGCAGATGTTGACCGTCCTCAGGTTTTTAAATGCCATATAGGCAATTGGCATTGCGCTCACATTGATTGATGTCAGGGGCTGACTGGACAACAAGTTCCAGGCGATCTCTACAGAGCCACTGCCCATATAATTTCCATTGTTGACACTATTTGCCGGATCTCCGGTAGCCGTTGTAATGCCTTCATCGCCCAGGGCGAAGGTATAGCCATTAAAGGTCCCGTGAAAAAAATCCTGGTCATAGACATACACCTTATCCAAAGCGCCCCTGAAAGAATGGTACTTTGCATAGACCTCATCATCCGTCACACCCATTTCAGGTGACTTATCCAGGTACTTTTCGCAGGAGGAAAAGAACAGTATAACTACAAATGCTTTTAAAAATATACTTTTCATAATACGAGTATTTATTGTGAACATTTTCCCTTTTATCAAAATCGTAAACGTAAACCCAGGTTGTATCTTTTTGTCAATGGATAGGCACCCTCATTGGCCGTCTCCGGGTCAATTCTGCTGTCAAAATCTGAAATGGTAAATAAGTTGTTCCCATTCACATACAACTGCAGACTGGACAATCCATATTTTGCTCCGTTTAGCGTAAAATCATAGCTCGCTTCCAAAGACTTCAGGCGCAAATAAGAAGCACTGCTGACCCCATACGTCGAGTTTTCCCGATTGTGTTGCACCACAGTCAGGGACATCCTTGGTCTGGTGGCGGTTTCCGCAGTCTCCGGTGTCCACCGGTTTATACTTTCGGGCCATACCATCACGTACCTGGTCGGGAACTCCCATAGCAAATTGTAGGTCAGTCGCTTTTCTACATCAAATACCCCATAGAAATTGGCCCTTAGATCAAACTTTTTGTATTTGAAGCCCAGGTTCATATTATAGGTATATAGCGGGATGCCATTCAACCTTAAAGGTACCTTATCGTTATTGTCAACGATGCCATCGCCATTATAATCCACATACATCATATCGCCGGGCTGACGAGAGGCATTCTGCCAGGTGGAAGGCGCATAGTTGTACACATCATTCCAGGAATTGAAAAAACCGGTCTGCAGCAGCCTGGTATCAATGGTGATCGGCTTTCCTGCATTTTTCTGATAGGCCAGCCTGTTGGTCGGGTCGTCCCGGTTGATCACCCGGTTGTCCTGATAAGAAAACCCGCCTTTAATAAAATAACTGAAGTTTTTATTGACCCGGTCATTCCATTCGGCTTCCACCTCATACCCATGGCTTTTGGTCTCCCCGATATTGGCATCGGTAGCACCTTGTCCGAACCATGCCGGTGTGGTATTGCTCCGGTTCATCAGGATCCCTTTCCGGCTTTCGCTAAATAAGTCAATGATGACGTTCAGCTTGGACAATACACCCAGTTCAATCCCAAAGTTTTGTTTGATGGATGTTTCCCAGGTCGCGCTGCTGTTGGCAGCCTGTCCTTCGTAGTACAGCGGACCATACGTATAACCCAGATCACTGCCAAAGACAGCCGATTGCCCGGTAGAGTAATCGGTAATATAGGTGAAAGGTGCGGCCCCTCTGTCGCTGCCCACTTCTCCATAGGAATACCTGAATTTCAGATTGCTGAGAAATTTAAGCCATTCCTGTTTCTTAATGAACTCCTCCTGCGTAACCGTCCAGCCCAGGGCAAAAGAAGGGAAGAAGCCAAAGCGCTGTCCGGGAGCAAATTTCTCCGAACCGGTGTATGCCGCATTAAATTCCGTCAGGTATTTATTGGCAAAGGCATAAGTGACCCGCCCCACCCAGGCTTCTTCATACGTAGGAAAAGTCGTCCTGATATTGGCTTGTCTCCTGTTGAATAAACCCAGGGCAGATACATTATGGCTGCCAAAAGTATTGTTGTAAAGAATAGAACCTTCATAATACAAGTCCCTGCTGTACTCTGAAATACGCTCGTTTCCAATAACAGCAGGTTTCTCCACCCATTCGGTTACCGGATTGGCATCTGAAAACCATTGCTCAGGAGCCGTTGGCCCGGACTGATAGATGGCCAGAATGTCTTTATCGATCAGCTGTTGTGTCCCATAAATAGAGTTGTAAGATATTTTTCCCTGTACAGTAAGGCCTTTGGTTAGAAAATCCAGGGACTGCCTCAATACCACATCAGAAAAAAGACGTGAGGTATTTTCAACTGCACTGCCCTGGTAGTTCAGGTTGTATACCGGGTTCCACCATCTTCCGATCGGCGTAGTGCCCAATACCCCATTTTCATAACGGACCGGGAAAACATAATTGGGTGTGAGGTACATCACCTGGTAGAAATCGGCCGTCGTACTCGAAGTAAATGGATCATTGCCCATATAAGATAAAGGGCGGTTGCGGATCCCGATGTCACCGGCCAGGTTCAGGCTCAGTTTTGTGGAAGAGGTAAGATCCATATCGATATTACTGCGGTAATTGTACCGCTTAAAGTTGAAGGAAGGATCGTATTCCGGCTGTTTTTCCGTTTTGAAAATATCACCATCATTCAGAAACCCAAGAGAAGTAAAATACTTCACCTTATTGGAACCCCCGGAAACATTTACATTGTACTGCTGGCTCAATGCATAATCATTGAATACCTCATCGCGCCAGCTGATTTCAGGATGGTAAAACGGATCGCTGCCTGTACGCCAGTAGTCGATATTCTGTTCGCTGTAGATGACATCCCAGGCGCCTTCGTTTCTGTTTGCCTCGTTAAATAGCTGTCTGGAAGTGACCTGATCGGCCACTTTAAAAGAATAGGTTGGCACTTTGAACCCGAGGTTAGAAGTAAATGCAATCTGGGGCTTTCCCGTTTTACCGCGCTTCGTGGTGATGAGTATAACACCATTCGCACCTTTCACACCAAATACTGCTGTCGCTGATGCATCTTTCAATACAGAAATGGTTTCAATCTCATTAGGGTCCACATCATTCATGCTGCGTTCCACACCGTCTACCAATACAAAAGGATCTGTATTCCCCCAGGTCGACCGGCCACGGATAAATATTTTGGCCTGGTCCCTGCCCGGCTCACCCGAACTGCTGATGGCAGTCACACCGGGTAAAATACCCGCAAGTGCCGAACTGACATTGGTGGCCCCACCTGCCCGCAGTAGGTCTTCGCCTTTGGCCTGTGTAATCGCACCAACGGCAGAAGCTTTTTTCTGAACGCCATAGCCGACCACCAGCACTTCGTCCAGTGTTTCATCATTGGCAACCAGCCTGATGTTGATCACCTGCCTTCCGGAGATATCGATCTGTTGAGGGCGATAGCCCGTGAAAGAGATCAGAATCTTTCCCTGAAGAGATGGTACACTGAGGGAATAATTGCCATTGTCGTCCGTGGTAACCGTTACATTCCTCGCCAGGTCTTTTACCGAAGCACGCGGCAGTGCCTCACCGGTGAGGTCATCGGTGATCCGGCCACGGACCAATGTCTGCGCCATCGCTTCATTGAAGACGCAAAATCCAAGAAGAAGCATCAATAAGCCTATTCGTTTCATACTCATTATATTTGATTATTGCTATTGTATTAATAAACTAACTAAATAGTACAACCGTACGGCCTTACCAGGTCAAGTCCTCATATTTATAATATATATAGGTGCCGTATTCGGTCCCTACCAGCAAATTGTTCTCATTTTGACTTCCGATCGGACCAGTAGCAGGTACGCAATCGTGCGCACCAAAGAGCATGTCCTTACCCTTAAACTTCAATATTTTTGGGTATTCATAGACAGGCCGCTTTTCTGTTCCTTTGTTTTTCAGGAACAATACCGCACCCCCTTCATTCTTTACAGCCCGGTTATAAGGCAATCCGGTCGTGGGATTGGGTATGGAATTGGAACGTCCCGTACCGATCAGCAAATCCTTTACACCGTCCCGGTCCCAGTCCACCACGTGTATTTTTGCCCTACCGACCTGCCCACCGGGACGTCTGTTGGCTTTAATATACGTGCCGTCCCCAAGGGTCAGCTTTCCACCATCTTCCAGGTTATACGCGTCGAGCTGCCAGTATAAATGAAATTCGTTTTCTCTATCGAGAATAATATATGCGTTTCGTCCGTCGAGCTTGCCTACGCCAGGTTTCACCCGCCAGCCACCATATACATTCATTCCGTCAATATATAAAGGACGCTCAGGTTCCAGTTTTGGGGAAGTTTTACTACCGCTGTTGATGTAGACCATAAACTTCCCGCGGCTGTCGCCCGTCAGGATATCCGGCAGACCGTCTCCGTTCCAATCGTATACATTGGGAGAAGAATACCCCCATCGGGCTTCGCCCGGGCCCTGAATGTCTTCTCTATACCCTGGCTGGATATGGATTTCATATCCCCCGGCTTGTAGGTTCACCGGAGCCTGATAGACCGGCTGATTGTTGCTGCCTGTATTTTTAAAGAACAGGATATGACCTGTTGAAGTGCCTGATATAATATCAAGGATACCATCTCCATCCCAATCTACGATGTTTGGCACGACCAGCGACCCGCCGTTCAAAATGGGGTTCTCCTGCATCAAATGGGCCGGCTTAGCGAAAACCAGGTTTCCCGATTGGTCCCGCTGACGGAGGTTCTTATAAAAGTAGATTCCTCCCTCTCCTGCGGCGATCAGCCCATCTTTACCATCTGCAGCCTTAAAATAACCTGGTATGGCATTCACGGTCGGATGTCTTTGAATAATATGGTCAGGACCTACGATCATTTTTTTCTTCTCCATCGTACCCTTCTCCTGATCCAGTTTATAGGTATAAAAACTTCCAAGTCTGCTGCCCGCGATTACATAATTCTCATTGTTATCCGAATATAAGGCATAGCCACTGATGCTAAAAGTCACTTCTTCCAGTCCAGTCAATGCATTTACCTTTACACTGGATACATTGGTTAAGTCTTTTACAAACGTTCCGTAAATACCCGACTTTGGCAGAGGAAAGGGCCAAAAACCTTCCGGTGTGTAGTAAGAACTGTCAGGTCCCTTCGCTGGGTTATTGAAGACACCTTCCTGCTGCACCGTAAACAACAACAGATATTCATTGTTCTTCAAAGGCAATACCCCAAAACTCGAAAAACCCCTCGGCAACCCTGTTATGTTGATGTCTTTGAGCGCAGCAAATTTATTCTTCACCTTGTCAAACTTTGAAAACTTCAGCTTATTGCCAAAGCGCCAGCATCCATAAATATTTTTTTGTTCATCCTGGAAAACCACCGCCTTGTTGGCACCCGCATCCTCAAAAGGGACATCGACAGCGATAGGCTGAGAAAACACCGGAGTTCCATTTTCCGTAAACTTTTTAAAATGATACAGGTAAGTTCCCGGCTTACGGGCATCTCCCTGAAGAAAAAGATCTGGTGACTGATCATCATTGACCAGTGCGGTACCCATCACCGATCCTGTTAATGAGGGTGCTGAAAAATGACCAATGTCGGCACCTTTTACAGGCATGCCACTGGTTAGGGTCTGTGCTTTTAACTGATATTGGAGGCAGCCTAAAATCAGGCAACATATTATCCGTGTACACATAATGGTTTTATTTGGTGTATCCTAAGTTAACAAGAAACGGTTCTTCTTTATTATAGCATTTTCGCTTCTCATTGTACAATATTATCTATAGCCGGTCATGCTTAGGCAAGACCGGCTATAGCGTTCTGAAGGAATCAGATTATCAGGCAGATTTAGCCTGCCTGAATTTCGTTAAGATAGATCCGGATAAGAATATGACCAGTGTACCGATCACGATCACCATATTCGCATGTAGCGGATTTCTTAGGAACGCGTACTCCTCAGGGATCAGGTAAGAAACCGTCATCCAGACAATGACTAAAATACCGATAATCGTAGCTGCAAAAGCTTCCAGGTTACCTGATTTTTTACTGATGATCCCCAGCAGGAACAAGCCCAGCATACCTCCGGCAAATATACCCGAAAGCTGCCACCAGATATCGAGGATACTTTTCACCCCAATCATCGCGATACCTGCGATCATACCTGCCAGACCAAATACCACTGTCGCCACATGCAGCAAGCGCATGTTTTGCTTCTCATTGATATTTGGTTTAAAATATCTTTTATAAATATCTTCTGAAAATACAGTGGCCGAAGCATTCATACCTGAACTGATGGTACTCATCGCTGCCGACAAAATAGCCGAAACAATCAGTCCGACCAGTCCTGTAGGGATCATGGTCACCATAAAATGAGGCATGACCTTATCCCCATAATCTGCAGGCTGTAAAGTAGCGGCAAGATTGGAAATATCTATTGCAGAAGCACCCACACCTAAGCGGTCTGCCGCAGCCTGGAGTTTAATCGGCTCAATCATTTCCGGATTGACCTGGTAGTAAGCATACAAGCAACTTCCGATAATGAAAAACAATAAAGATGCAGGCACATAGATCCATACACAAAGCCAGATCGATTTGGAGGCTTCTTTTGCGGACGATGCAGTATGGTATCTTTGTACATAATTCTGATCCATACCAAAGTTGTTCAGATTGATAAAGAACCCATAGAGCATCACGACCCAAAAGGTAGCTTGTGTAAAGTCCGGAGTAAAACTACCCAGGCTAAACTTATCGTCCCTGCTGCCAATTTCTATGATCTTGGAAACACCTCCCGGCATATTGGACACGATCAAATAGACGATAAGCAAAGCGCCCAAAGTTTTCAGTACGCCCTGAACGACCTCTGTCCAAATCACGGCTTCGATCCCGCCCATCACGGTATATATAATGATACAGATTCCGGTCACCAGCATGATCATCTGCATGTTGTAGCCCGTTAAGGCCTGCAGGGTCAATGAAATACCGAAGAAGATTGAACCCATCCTGGCCAGTTGGGTCAACAGGAAACACACCACGGCATAAGTCCGGGCCCAGGCACCAAACCGCTTTTCGAGATTGGTATATGCCGACACCTCACCCGTACTGCGGTAGAAGGGCACAAAATATTTGGCTGCGACCCACGCCGCCAAAGGCATGGAAAGGCTGAATACGAATGCATTCCAGTTGCCGCCAAAGGCTTTGCCGGGTACACCCAAAAAAGTATTGCTGCTCAGGAAGGTCGCATATATCGATAATCCGATCGCCCAACCCGGGATCCGGCCCGATGCTTTGGTAAACTGCTCTGAGCTGTTGTTTTTCCGGGAAAAGTAAACGCCCACCAGCACCATTGCAACAAGGTATATCGCGATAATGGCAAGATCAAGTATTGGAAGATTGTTCATGGTTATATTTGGTTGTTAGTTGATTGCTATAAAATTGCACCAATTTTTTTATACTTTTCATATAGTTTCTGGTACACCGCTACTTTTTCCGCCTGAGGGGTAAAGACCGCATCAAATCCCGAGGTCATCGCTTTTTGGGCCGCCTGAATATCAGGATAATGCCCTCCAATGGTAGCGGCAAACATCGCTGCACCCATGGCACAGGCCTGTTCACTGCGCACCACTTCTATCGGTACTTCAAGTATATTGGCCAGCGTTTGTAAGACAAAAGAAGATTTCTTACTGATCCCGCCCAAAACGATCACTTTATTCACAGGGATACCCTCTGATATAAAACGTTCCATAATGGCTTTGGATCCATAAGCTGTAGCTTCTACCAGGGTCTTGAACAAACGGGGAGCGGTGGAGGCCAGTCGCAATCCTGTAATGGCACCAGTCAAAGACAGGTCCACATCAGGCGTACGCCTGCCATTGATCCAATCCAGCGCCACTTCATCCTGCTCAGTCACCGGCAACACCGCAGCCTGTGCATTCAATCGTGGCAGAATACCGTTTTTTATCGCCTCAATTTCTTCGGCACTCAACTTGTCTGACAGCAATTCGACCAGCGGATAAGACAACAAGACCTCAAACCATTTGTACAAATCGCCGAAGGCAGACTGTCCCGCTTCCATCCCCAGCATGCCAGGCAGAATGGAACCATCTACCTGTCCGCATATTCCTTTAACCAGTTGTTTGCTATGGTTTTCCAAAGGGGCGATCAGCATATCACAGGTCGAAGTACCCATCACTTTCACCAAAGTATAAGGTTCTATGGCAGCACCCACGGCACCAAAATGTGCATCGATGCCACCGACACCGACTTTCACCGTTTCAGGCAGGCCTAATCTTTGGGCCCATTCTTTAGACAATACGCCCGCGGCGACGTCAGAAGTATAGGTATCTGTATATAATTTTTCACGGATCCCTTTTAAGCGGGGCTCCAGCTGCACCAAATATTCCTCAGAAGGCAGGCCTCCAAAATCTTCATGCCACATCGCCTTATGGCCTGCCGCACAACGGCTCCGTTTTACCTCGTGCACGTCGGTAACACCGCAAAGCAACGCAGGCATCCAGTCACAATGCTCCATCCAGGAATAGGCTTTAGCAGCCACCTGATCGTCTTCACGCAAGACGTGGACAATCTTGGACCAAAACCATTCCGGTGAATATATGCCACCTGAATACTTCGTAAAGTCAGTGCTCCATGTTGACGCCAAAGCATTGATCTCATCGGCCTCAGCATGGGCGGTATGGTCTTTCCAGAGGATAAACATCGCGTTCGGGTTTTCCGCAAACTCCGGCAGTAAAGCCAATGGCGTACCCTCGCGGTCTACCGCCACAGGCGTAGAACCGGTGGTATCGATAGAAATTCCTATAATATTGGCGACAGTCTCCGGCGTACAGCCCGAAAGCATTTTTACGATACTCTGCTCCATCCCCTCCAGGTAATCCAGCGGATGCTGCCTGAACTGCGACAAATCCGCATTACAGTACAAACCTTTGGCCCATCTCGGGTAATATTGGATGGCGGTATACAGCTCTTCACCTGTCGTTGCATTGACCAGCAGAGCCCTGACAGAGTCCGTACCAAAATCCAGACCGATTACATATTTTGTTGACATACCCGCTTAGTTAGCTTCAAAATTCACATCCCCACAAAACGCTACCTTCATACCTAGTTCAGCCATGACTGCCGCTTTCACACGACAAGCATGGTGTGCAGATTCCTCGTCCGGAGTATACACTACCTGGATGTGGTTGGCCTGATGTCTACCCATCAACTGGTCCCTGCTCACGCCTTTAAGTACCGCATGCATGATTGGCCATTGCGGCGTAGTCAGCTCCCAGCGCCGTGTTGTTTCTTCTTCAGGCAACAACACCACCTCACCTACGCCCAGGTCACAATGCAGCTGATTGTCCATCACATATACCCTGCTCCATACAATAAAGCCGGGTTTGCTCACTCCCTTTAGCGTTCCGCCACCCATTTTGAAATACATAGGCGACTGGCGGTCGCTGACCGATCCTTTATAACCATCAATAAAGTGGGCAGGGGGGGCAGCTCCTGAAATCAGGAATACCCATACAAAATCATCAATTCCTTCGCCTTTATATTGTTCTCCCCAACGGATATCGTGTAACGTATTCTCTCCATCCATGTTCAGTTGTTTCCACAGACGGTAAGTCAACAACGTATCTATCCCCGCGCATTCGTCTACTTCGTTAAAATGAGGAATGGCCTCTCCTTTGAAAAGCTCCAGTCCTTCCGCAGAAAATACCGGCGGACGGTCCTGGTTGTTCAACAAACCTTCTACAAGATCGCTCGCTACCGTCAGGTCTTTCAGTCCCTGCTGATATTGGATACCAATGGTATCGCAACCAAAATCTTCAGCGATGCGAACCGCCGCTATATACATTTTACACTGCTCAATTGTCTGTCTGCGGGTCAACTCAGTAGCTTCATCCTCGCCCCAGGTAAAAGTCATCCCTTTATCCAGCAACCATTGCAACACTTTTTCTGCTTCTTCATTGCTGACGGTCAGCATAGCCGCATATAAGGCCGACTGACTTAACCTTTCTTTAAAGATGCCGGTTTTATGTAAAAGATCATCAGGTACAATGGCATTAAACATGCCCATGCATCCTTCATCAAAAACACCCATAATGGCTTTATCTTTCCTGAATTTCTGCGCAAAGGCTTTGCCTGTTGCTACTTCTTCAGCTGGCAGTTTCACCAGGTCATAATTGTGTACGTGACGAAGATCATGCTTCACCGTGCCGGTTTCCAACCATTCTGCAAGGCCCTCCTCAAAGAAATTATCGTTAAAGTTCTCACTCCATAATGAACTGTATACCACACCGGCTTTGGTCAGGGAACCATTTAAGTTCAGCATACCAACCAGCCCTGGCCATTGCCCACTCCAGTTGGCTACCGTAAGGATAGGCCCCTGATGTGTAGTCAGTCCTGCCAATACATGGTGTGTATATTGCCAGACACTTTCCGCTACGATCAATGGTACCTCTGATGGTATATTCCTGAATACATCGATACCCATCTTTTGTGAATCTATAAAACCGTGCTTTTTATCGGCATTATATGCATGACCTCTTATTACTTTCCATCCTTGCTTCTCAATAGCCGCAATCAGTTGCGTCTCCATAGCGTGCTGGGCTGGCCAGCAATTTTGGTTTGCCGCGATCCTTAAGTCGCCGCTTGATACCAGATAAATTTCTTTAGTGATCGTCTTGTTCATACAATTTGGTTTTATAGTACATAGCAATTGAACTTGCACAATACAAATATGCAAGATACTGGGGATTCAACCTTGAAGGTTGTTAGCTATTTTTTGTACGATCTTATCTTAAATTTTGTGAAGCCGCTTATTTTAATTTATCTTAGGTTATAAATTGAGTGCGCTATGGATTCGCTCATTCAGAAAACCCAAATATAAACTTCCTGGATTATGAAACCCCTTTTTCACAAAGTTCCTACGCAGTTACAGTCCTCATTCAGCATCCGCCATGATTTGCAGCCCAATTTCGGGACGACCTGGCATTACCATCCTGAGCTGGAACTACACCATGTGATCAAGGGAGAAGGCGTCCGTTTTATCGGTGATAATATCGGCAACTTTTCATCAGGAGAAATTCTTTTGTTGGGCAGTAACCTGCCGCATACCTGGCGCTGCAAAGACGAATACTTTGAACACAACCCCACGCATGAGGTAGAAGCGATCGTGATCCATTTCCTTCCGGATTGCCTCGGCAGGGATTTTCTGTCCTTACCCGAGACCTTCCTAATCCCAAAACTTCTGGAGAAAGCCAGAAAGGGCATGCGGATCACCGGGTATACCAGGGATAAACTGGCAGACCTCATGCACTCGGCCATTCACGCCACCAATCTGGACAGGCTGATCATCCTGCTGAATATCCTGAAAGCCCTGGCCGAAACCGAAGAATTTAAGCCGATCGCTTCGGCACATGCATTTTATCAATCCAATGAATCAGATATCATCCGCTTAAACAAGGTATGCACCTATACCCTCTCCAATTATAAAAAGGACATTAGCCTGGAGGAGATTTCTTCCATCAGCAATCTAAGCGTTACCTCTTTCTGCCGCTATTTCAAGCTGATGACCAAAAAGACCTTTTATGACTTCCTGATCGAAATCCGGATCAGTCATGCCTGCCGGATGCTGATCGAAAATAAACTGCCTACCGAGATCATCTGCTTCGACTGCGGGTTCAACAATGTCAGCAATTTCTACCGCCACTTCAAAAAAGTAACCGGTATTACTCCTTTAGAATACAAAAGAAAATATCTAAGATAATCATCCAATCGCTCCCGACCCATTATTCTCCATCGGCCGCTCCGTCAGCGCTTCTTATCTGCAAAAGCTGCCGGCCTGCGGTTCTTCCCTTTTCTGTTGGTCAGGTCATCCCCCAGATCTTCTCTCGCTTTTTCAGCGACCTGCTCAAGCTGCTTCACAATCTCCGGATAGCGCGAAATGACATTATAACGCTCTCCCGGATCACGACGAAGGTCGTACAATACAGGTTCTGTTAAAACACCTTGCGCATACGGGCCGGCAAAACCATTGTCGCCAGGCATGACACCTTCATACGATCGGTACTCATGCGGGAAAAACATTTTCCACTGACCCAGCCTCACAGCCTGCAGATCATTCTTGTTGTAGTAATAATATAATGTATCGCGCGTAGACCGATTGTCGTTTTGAAGTTGCGGGAGCAGGTTAATACCGTCAATTTTTTGAACCGGAAGCTCGGCTCCGCTTATGCTGGCTAGTGTCGGAAAAATATCAATGGTGCTGGCGAGCTGATTACTGATTGTACCCGGCGCAATCACCCCTGGCCAGCTCATGATGCAGGGCACCCGGGTGCCGCCTTCCCAACTGGTGCCTTTTCCTTCGCGCAGGCCTGCTGTATTGCCATTGTGGTTCCCAAAATTGAGCCAGGGCCCATTATCGGAAGTAAAAATCACAAGGGTATTTTTGTCCAGTTTGAGCGCCTCTAAAGCCTTCATCACTTCTCCAACAGACCAGTCGATCTCCATCATCAGATCTCCAAATAACCCTTGCTCACTTTTACCCTTAAACTGATCGGAGACTCCGATCGGCACATGGGGCATGCTGTGTGCGAGATAAAGAAAAAATGGATTTTTCCGGTTGTCTTTTATAAACTGAACCGCCCGGGCCGTGTAGAGCGTAGTAAGCTCAGACTGGTCACTGATGCTCTTCATAATCCGCAGCGTATCCGGGATCTCCTGACCCTGCTTAATTTGCAACAAGGGAAGAGCAGGCCATTTGCTCTTATTTTGTTGTGATGTTGCCGGCGTTCCATCGTAATTCACCGGCCACATATCATTTGAATACGGAAGCCCCATATAGTCGTCAAAACCTTGTTTGGTAGGCAGAAACATGGGATGATTTCCAAGGTGCCATTTACCCACCATTTGGGTTTTATAACCCGCCGATTTGAGCAGTTCCGCCAGGGTGGTTTCATCGGGATTAAGGCCGATAAGATCCCTGGGACCAAAAGCCCCGTACATATTTATACGGTTTGGATAACAACCTGTAAGGAGTGCTGCCCGCGATGCAGTGCAGGTGGCCTGTGGAGTATAAAAACTATTGAACTGTTTGCCTCTGGACGCCATACGTACCAGATTAGGGGTTTTATACCCCGTAGCACCATAGCTCTCCAGGTCACCAAATCCCATATCGTCCATGAAGATCACAACTACATTCGGCTTGGTGGGCAGCGCTTTAGTTTGTGCCTTTATGGTATAGTTGCCGAAAAGGCAGATCAGGAGCAATAAAATTTGTTTCATATAGCTTCGGAATAATGTTGAGGTATTTATTTTTTCATTTTTTCAGCGATCACCTTTTCAAACTCGCCAATAGTCTTGAGCGCAGAGGCATTGAGTTGACTTTTACTGATCGCTTTCAGTTCGTCGGGATCGGCTTTAAGATCGTAGATCTCTCCGGTTTCGTATAGTTTCCATTCCATATTATGAACATAGGCCTTGCGGGTATACTTACCCCAATTGGGTTCATAAAAAGTAAATACACTTGGTCTGGTCATACTTTTTTTACCAGTCAGCTGCGGGTAAAAACTGTAGCCGTCCTGCACAGGGAGCTTTTTTGCAGAACTGCCCCCCATCTCCAGCAGACTGGGAAGGAAATCAGAGAAATCTATCAGGGAGGAGTTTACAGAGCCAGGTTTAATCGTACCTTTCCAGTTGACGATCATCGGGACGTGCGTACCTCTAAAAGTAGTTTTACCCTTATCGCCCCTGTAATCGCGCCCTTTAAAGCGCGAGACAATCTGTGGACTCGTTCCATTGTCGCCTATAAATAAAATAATGGTCTCCTCACGGATTCCGGTTTCATCGAGTTTTTTGGTTATCCTTCCAATCAGGTGGTCCAGATAGCGCAGCATGTCTTTAAAATACTTTGGATCATCCACTTTACCTGTATCCTGCTTATTATAGTCCGCAGAAAATGGGGTCGGCTGGAAAGGGTCGTGGGTTAAGGCCATCGGGTAATACACAAAGAATGGCTCGTCCTTACTTTCGGTGATGAACTTCTCAATATATTTGGTGAAGTATTCATCGCCGTAATCCCCTTTCATGACGGCCGACTTCCTTTCGTCTGTATAAATGGTGGGATCTTTATAACGTGAGCCAAGCGCATCTACCTGCCATACAGCGAAGCGGTCAAAACCAGACTGATAAGGGTAACTGCCCGTTGCGCCCTTCGCCAATTCTACCTGTTTTGCATTTCCCAGTAACTGCCACTTGCCTGCGATGCAGGTTTTGTATCCAAGATCCTTCATGTAATGCCCAAAGGTCTTCTCTTTTGGGTCAAGTATACCAAAGCCGACGTAGTTTCGGTTGTTGTATTTTCCGGTCATCAGCTGCACCCGCGATGGAGTACATAAGGGTGTAGAAAAACAGTTCTCGAACAACATCCCGCCGCTGGCCAGTTGATCTACATTGGGAGTGATCTTATCGTCGTTGCCATAAGCACCGAAGGCTTCCATTCCAAGATCATCAGCCATAATCAGGATAATATTGGGCTTCTTTTGCCCAAAGCTGGCAGTCCCCATAAAAAGGAGGACTGCCAGTTTTGCAAACATTATTTTATATTTCATAGGGTTAAATTGTATTTTGAAGGCAATTTAATGATTTACCAGCCCGGATTCTGCGAAAGGTTCGGATTTAATGTCCGCTCCACCTGCGGGATATCGTCGAGGTAATCTTTACCCGGACGGAATGCATATCCATTCGGAAGACTGGTACGAAAGAAGTCGATCAGTCCGCCCACAGTAGTTAATGCGGGTCTGAATGTTGGAAACTCCGTCTGCTTAAAGGGATAACCAAGCAAACGTTTACCGGCGAAAAGCTTGTGCGCAGCCCATCTACGGTAGTCGTCCGTTCTACGGCCTTCCAATGCCATCTCTACTCTTCTTTCCCTTCTGATCTCATAAAGCTCATCCGTTATCGTGTATCCATAATCGATCCGGTTCGGGTCAGCTGATTGCGGATTGACGGCAAATGCAGGCATTCCTACCCTGCTGCGCAACAAGTTAAGTTGAGCAGTCGCTACGGTGCCATCGAGCTCGTATTTGGCTTCCGCATAATTCAGTAAAACCTCTCCATAACGAAAGATAATGTACCCGGTCTCACTCAGTCCGCCAACCTGGTTTCCACCAGCCGCCGGGGAGAAAGGATTCGAAAACTTCTTCACCTGGAAGCCGGTAGCATTCAGAAATGCACCTGCCTGGTTCAGGTTGGGTTTGTCGAAAAGTGCATTGTTCTTCGCCACCCGCAAATCGCCCGGAATCCAGACCGTCGAACTGAAGCGGGGATCTGCATCAGCAGCAACTTTGATCAGAAAATCATTACCCTTGAAGGTATTCGCTGTAGTCAGATAATCATAAGGTTGTCCGTTTTTTGCTAAATAGGAACTGACCAGCTCCCAGGTTACAGACAGACCATTTGTCGTAATATTCTGAACGTTATTGCCTAAACCCTGAGAAGAATTAGCCGCACGGTATAAGAGCACCTCGTTCACGGCCGACATATTGTCCATTCCAAACAAATTGTAATAATCTGTTTGAGGTTTACCGGTCGAGTACAGACCTTTCACATAGGTAGTCCCGTTCATCAATTCGGTGCCCGCATCAACAGCCGCCCTGAAGTATTTTAAAGGATCTGCACCTGCGGTTCCGTATGGAGTGCCACGATGGTACTTTTGCCAGGTTCCTTCAAACAAAGCTACTCTCGTTTTAAAAGCGAGCGCAGCTTCTTTGTTCAGCCTTGCGTTTCCTGCGGTAGACCGTGGATTAAGATACTCAATGGCACGGTCGATGTTGAGCAATATAGAATCCGCAACCAGGGTCCGCGGATCACGCGCTTTCATCAGCTCAGGTGATCCGACTTTAATTTCGGAAGAGTACCACGGAAGATCTCCGTATTGCCTCATTAAATCAAAATAGAACCAGGCTTTGAAAAAATGGGCCTCTCCAAGAAAATGGCGGTAGCTGGCAATGGGATCACTCACCTTTTTGTAATTGTCAAAGAAGATATTGACCTTCCTGATCTTTTCCCAATCGTCAGTCCATCCAACAGTAGTCACTGTGCGCCCTCCATTTAAAATAAGATTGGGTACAGCAACGATCAGGTTGTCAGACTCTACCTCTTCGGTGGCCTGGCCCACGTCCTCGTGCTTAGGAAGCATCGGGTAGAATTGAAGAATGTATTTTCCGAGGTCACCGGATGTTTTCCAGTAGTCGTCCGTGCTGATCTGATCCAGCGGTGGTCTGTCAAGTGCCTTTTCACAAGCACTGAGTACCAATGAAACACATAATAAGGTGTATATAAAAGATTTCATTTTCGTTGATCTTAATATTAATAACTAATTGAAAGTCCGAAAGCAACCATTCTGTCGGCACCATAGGTTTTACCCACGCCCCAATCGGCACTGCCCGTAGCGACCGGATCGATACCATTTGGCAGCTTAGTTAAGGTCACCAGGTTCTCCGCAGAAACGTACGCCCGTATGTTTTGTAACTTCAAACGTGTACTAAGTGATTCAGGAAGACGATAGCCGATCTGGAGATTCTGCAACCTCATAAATGCACCGCTTTGAAGGTAGCGGGTCGTAGGATGGCGGTTCTTATTGTTTTCCGGATTGCTGGCATACGGCCTTGGCCAGAAAGCACCTGTGTTCAGGTTGGCATCTCCTTCGTAAAGTCCTGTATACTTATCCCCCACCTGATCTCTGAAATAATCCAGATGATTTGGGAAAATAGAGGTTTGACCAAACACGCGGAAGCCCCAATAGATATTTTCTTCATTGCCGAAAGAAAAATCACGTTTGGCAGTTCCATTCCAGAGCATAGAAAGATCAAAGTTCTTGTAATTAAATCCTGCGGAAAACCCAAACTGGTAACGCGGATTGCTGTTTCCGATAATCCTTAAATCTCCTGGGTCAGCAAGGGTATTGGAGCCGTTATTTACTTTTCCATCTCCATTGATGTCTTCGTAACGGACATCGCCGGTGCGCCAAACGCCACTCCAGAGGAAGGAAGTATTGGTTGTGGCCTGATGGGCTGTAATTTCTTCCTGTGTCTGGTAAAGGCCGTTAGACTGATAGCCCCAGATCTCTCCCTGCTCCTTACCTGCATACCAGGTATTGGCTGCCAGCGTTCCCGTAGGATTTGTATATTTGGTTACGAAGGAGCGTGCATCGTACATATTTACAGTGGCAAAATACGAGAAGTTTTCGCTGGTTTTGTGGTTCCAGCGGAGAGAAGCTTCCCAGCCACGGGTACGGAAAGTGGAATTATTTGCTCTTGGCAACGCGGTGCCCAGCACACCCGGCTGAGCTTGTGCCGGTCCGATCATGTCATCTGTGACCCTTTCAAAGATGTCGACCGTAGCCTGCAGACGATTGTTCAGGAATGCCATATCTAGGCCCAGATTTTTGGCGGTAGCCGTTTCCCAGGTCAAATCCGAACTGACGAGCCTTGGTGCTCCGGTAAAGCCAATATCACGCACCTGTCCATACCCAAAGATCCAGTTTACTGGTGTTGAATTCAGCGGAATCAGGCTCAAGTCCAGGTAAGAATCTACATTTTGATTACCTAAGGTACCCCATGAACCACGTACCTTAAGCACATTCACAGCTTTGCTGATCGGCTGCCAGAAATTCTCGTTACTGATATTCCAGCCTGCGGAGAAAGATGGGAAAGTACCCCAGCGGTTTCCTTCCCGGAACCGCGACGTACCGTCTTTTCTCACATTGGCTTCAAACAGGTAGCGACCATCAAAGTCGTAATTCAACCTTCCAAAGTATCCCTGTGTCGACCAGTGCTCCAGGTTTTCGATTGCAGAGGCTTCACCAGAAGCAGTTTGCAACGATGGCACACCCTGTACCAAGAGGTTGGTCTTGGACACATCCAAACCTTTGCTCCTGTTCAACTCAAACTGAGTACCGGCCAGGAAACGGAAGGTGTGTTTTTCCTGTACTTTCAGGTCGTAAGAGGAATAAATATTGGATGTCCAATACGTATTGTTGAAATGTACCTGTCGGATATTACTGGGAACCGTATTTGCAGACGGGATACTTGATCCATCAGGAAGGACCTCAAAAACAGTAAATTCTTTTTTTGACCGGAAGCGGCTTACACTTTGATAGGCCAGGTCTGCATTGATCTTCCAATTTTTTAATGGACGGATCTCGGTGAATATGTTCTGCCAGTTCTCGATGTTCTCGGTATCATCGGTACCGCCGTCGGCCACCCATGGAATTTTAGACTGAATCATATAATTTCCAAAGGCATCATATTTGGCATTGGTCGGCAGGGTACGGGCCACCTGATGGAAAATCAGGTCATACTCACCTTGCTTATCCATCGAGGGCATAGTTCTGTTGCTCTTCATAAATCGGGGCTGATATTTCAGATCCCACCATGGTGCCAGTGCAGTCTGTACTTTACCCAACAGATTGATCCTTGAAAAGGTGTCTTCTCCAAAATTAAGTACACCTTCCTGATTGGTAAAACCACCTGAAAAATAATATGAAGTAGCTTTTGAGCCACCCTGCACAGAAAGATCATGCTTCTGGTTCGTACCTGATCCATAGTATTCGTCAAACCAATCATAATTGGCATTTCCAAAATTATTAATGCCCCAGGTACCGTTGGTCATAGGGGTCGTCTCAAAATAGATCGCTCCCGGCACAGTGAATGGCTTGAGATAGTCATAGTCGCCATTTTGATAAGCTGTGATCTTATCGATCGTCGCATTGGAATAGACACGCCCACCCGCACCGGCGACACCCGCCTCATTTTGCACACGGGCATGTGTATAAGAATCCAGCATTTGAGGCAAGCGCTGAGGCGTAGCCATCGTCACGCTACCTGAATAATTGACACCAACCTTTTCGCTTTTATTACCCGATTTCGTGGTAATAAGGATCACGCCATATGGTGCACGAGCGCCGTAGATGGCAGAAGCAGCAGCATCTTTCAGGACAGAGATCGACTCAATGTCCTGCGGATTGATCCGGTTCATGTCGCCAGGTATCCCGTCGATCAGTACATAAGGGGCCCCGCCGTTGAGCGACCCCGTACCGCGTACATTGATGTTTAGTTCCGCACCAGGCTGGAACCCAAAATTGTTTGCCGAAAACGACAGCGCAGGCGACTGTCCCTGCAGGAGTTGTGAAACAGTGGAGGCCTGGCGGTCCTGGATCTGCTTATTAGAAATGACATCTACGGCTCCGGTTATATTCTCCTTTTTCTGGACACCGTAGCCTACTACCACGACTTCATTTAAACCTTGCATATCTTCTTTCAACACGATATTGATGGTACCTTGGTTACCAACTGTAATCTCCTGATTTACAAACCCCAAAAAGGAAACTACAAGAGTCGCAGATGGCGCAACGCCGGGAAGACGGAACTCGCCCTCTGCGTTTGTATTCGCTGCGATAGCTGTGCCTTTGACTCTGACAGTTGCTCCGGGCAGCGGCCCGCCTTTTTCATCAGTCACTTTTCCACGGATGTCAATCTGCACTTGGCCAGACACTTTTTCGTTCTTGCGCTTTACGACCACCACCTTGTCGACCAGTTCGTAACTGAACGGCTGATCCGCAAAACACAGGGCGAGTACTTTTTCAATATGCGCATCCCTTACATTGATATTCACATTTTTTGAATCTTTGAGCAGGGCATCCTCATACCAGAAAAGATACCCTTGTTTCTCGATCTCTTTAAATACGACGCTCAGCCTCGCGTTCGTTTTGGAGAGCGTGATGGTCTGACCATATACTGAGGCATTCACCTGTAAGCAGCTTGCAATAAGCAGTATTACTATCAGTTTCATAATCATTAAACTTTTAATAATGGGCCTTCGTAAGTTATGTAAAGGCCAATTAAGAGTAGAAAATTTCATACTTTTGAATTTGTGGTTAATTGTTAGGTTCTTAAGATTTGACATGTTGGCCATGGCTGCATCATGCAGCGGTCCGGTTGGTGTTGGCTCACCACCGGATTTTTTTGACGGATATTTTCGTTATTTCTTCCTCATAATTTTTCCTTTATGGTGTTACAACTATTATTTTTTCATCTATTCTGAAATTGATCTCACTTAGTTCCAGCACTTTCAGCACTTTTGAAAGACGGGCACTACGGGGAATCTTCCCGGTAAATTTTCGGTCAGGCATTTTACCCTGGTATACCACATCAAGATCGTACCACCGGGATATTTGCCGCATAATACTGTGGATGTCGGCATTGCTGAAAGCCGTTACACCGTCCTTCCAGGCCACAGCATCGGCAATATTGACCTCCTCTACGCGGATGTCTTTGTGCAGTTTTGCAGCCTGACCCGGACGAATGATCCTTTCAGCTCCGCCATGTTTAAATTTCACTGAGCCTTCAAGCAGTGTGGTGGTCAGCACCTCATCTTCATAAGACAGGATATTAAAATGAGTACCCAATACTTCCACTTCTGAATCATTAACAGTTACGACAAAAGGCCTTTGCTTATCTTCAGATACCTCAAAATAAGCTTCCCCCGAGAGACTGACCTTCCTGATGTCTCCCACAAAACGGGTGGGGAAGCGGAGGGAAGAGGCTGCATTCAGCCATACTTTCGTGCCATCGGGTAGCGTCACCTGGTACTGGCCGCCCCGCGGGGTGCGGATTGAGTTGTAAAGCACCTCGGTTGAGGCGACAGGATACCCATCAGAAGCATAGACCAGTTTCCCTTGTTCCGTTTTATTGATTCCGGTACCGCCCTGGCTGGCCAGCTCGCCGCTATTGGCTCCGTCCAAATCTATCGCAGATCCATCTGATAGCGTAAGCGTTGCACGGTTACCTCCCGGAAGGGCGTCACTCACTATAGGTTGCTCATTCAGCCCGGTTTTGACAACAGCATCCGGAGCAGATTGTGCCGGCCGGAACATATATACAGCAGCAGCAGCAACCAGGATAATCGCCGCGGCAGTGGCAAATCGGCGCAGAACGATTCGATTTCGCGAAGAGTGAAGCGGGATCGCCGCCTTCACATCCTGGTAAGCCCTCTCGATTTGCTCAACGGAGGGCTTGCTCCCTTGTTCCGACAGGCTAAGATACCAGCTTTCCAGCAATGCCTTTTCTTGTTCGGAACACCCGCCAAGCTTGTGTTTTCTGAGTAACTCCCTAAAGTCTTTTTCCTGCATGTTTCAAAGGATTTTATGCCGCTTTTAATCATGTCGGCAAAGAGAAGCTCAGGGGGTAGATTTTTTCTAAAAATAATTTAAACAACAAGATATCAATGATAAAAGAGTTCCCAGCTTTATACGCAGAATACGCAAAGCATTGTTGACCTGGGTTTTTACAGTTTGTTCGGAGATGTCCAGCTCAGTTGCTATTTCCCGATGGGAATAATGGCTTTTGCGACTAAGTTCGAATATAGTACGCATCTTTTTGGGCAGTGCAGCAATCTCTTTTTCAATTTGGACGCTGAGTTCTTGCTCGCGGATGCGGTGATCGGTTATCACATAGCCCTTTTCCATATAGACCTTCAGAGAATCGATATATTTATTTTCCACTTTCTTGTGCTGCAATATATCAAATACCTTATTCCTGACCGCCGAATATAGATAAGACGACAAGCTCCCGGTTACAAGAAGGCTATTCCGCCGGATCCATAGACTCGAAAAGAGATCCTGAACCGTATCCTTCGCCTCATCTTCATTACCCAAAATTTTGTAAGCGTGGATATAGAGGAGCCCGAAATACCGATTATATACCTCGGTAAAAGCCTTTTCATCTCCGCCAGACAAGCGTTCCAGAAGATCAGAATCAGATAAAGAAAGCACGGGTTCCATCATTCGCATAAACGAATATAGACAAAGCAAGTTAACCCTAAAAGACCTGGAGATTAAAAAATTGTTTAATCATCTGATTTTACCAATTCTCTTCGGGACAGGGTCTTTCATTTTTATTACAAAGATAGCCCTTAGCTTCCTTTATACTGACCTGTGTCGGCGCCGCGCCTGTTATGTGTTTGGTATGTGTTCGCTTCCCCTTAAGCATAAGGCAGGGGCACGAAAAGGGTACATAGGGGGTTGACAGCCCAGCCGCCGAATCAACCCCCTATGTACCCTTACTTTGCCCCTATCCTGCCCACTCTAAGCAGCGAACACATACCAAACACAGTGGATACCCAGGATAAAGACAGCGCAAGAGCAAAACTGATTAAATCTGCTTATATTAGAATCCTTAACCTCAGATTATGGCCTCTTCTGTTTTCTATGTATTGCTTTGCCTGGTGGTCAGTATTGTACTGATGATCGTACTTTCTGTAAAGTATAAGGTACACGCCTTTTTCGCCTTGATCATCGCCTGCTTTTTGATGGGGCTGAGCGTCCAGATCCCACTGGCAGAAATCATTACGACAGTAGAAACCGGCTTTGGGAAAATTATGAAGTCCCTTGGCCTCATTATCGTCCTGGGCACTACCCTGGGTATTCTCCTGGAGCATACGGGTGCCACTAAAGTGATGGCAGCGGTGATCCTGCGTAAAGTCGGAGAAAACAAAGCACAGATGTCTATGAGCCTCACGGGCTTCGTCGTCGGACTGCCCATATTCTGCGACTCCGGCTACATTGTACTGAGCAGCTTAAGTCAGACCCTTTCCCGGCGTACCGGCATTTCCATCGCCACCATGGCCATTGCCCTTGCTACTGGTCTATATGCGGTGCATTGCCTCATCCCCCCACATCCCGGCGCAGCCGCGGCCGTAGCGATCATTGGCTATGATTATGGCAAGCTTATTCTCGCAGGTATTATCGTGGCCATTCCTGCGGCTGTAGTTGGCTATCTATGGGCAGCCTATGCCGGCAAAAAATATCCACCTGCCGCAGAAGAAACAGAATCCGTTGAAGAAGCTACGCTCCCGCTACCAAGTCCTGTCCGCGCCTTTCTCCCTGTCATCGTACCGATCCTACTAATTGCCTTTGGCTCTTTCCTCCTGACCGGAAAACCGGGAACAGAAAGTCCGCTGAGTGTCCTCGCCCCTCTGGGCGACCCGGTTGTGGCGCTGACCGCAGGTATCTTGCTTGCCTTCCGGTGCAGGAAGAACTGGACAAAAGATTCCTTAAGCAGACTGCTGAAAGACGCAGCCGAAAAAGCAGGGAGCATCCTCGTGATTATTGGTGCTGGCGGTGCTTTCGGTGCCGTACTGACCGCCACAAAAATAGGCGACCAACTCAGCAGTGTATTGCCGCTGGCTACACTTGGCATCTTCTTTCCCTTTCTGGTGACGACCGTATTGAAAACCGCACAAGGCTCTTCTACAGTAGCCATCATCACGGCGGCTTCCATCGTACAGCCGCTACTGGTTCCTCTGGGGCTGGATCACGACAATGGCCGGCTACTCTGCCTATTGTCTATGGGCGCTGGCTCCATGATGATCTCTCATGCCAACGATGCTTACTTCTGGGTGATCTCTAAATTTTCCGGACTGGAGATGAAACCGATGCTGAAGGTCTATTCAGTGGCTTCTCTTTTAATGGGATTGGTTTCTTTTGGAACGGTCTGTCTTTTATCCCTGATCTTATAAATATGAACATACTTATTGCCCCTAATGCCTTCAAAAATAGCGCAACAGCCCCCCTGGCCGCGCAAGCCATCCGGGATGGATTGATCCGGAGCAGTCCGGAGTATACGTGTACCTGTTTCCCGATTGGGGATGGCGGGGACGGCACAGCGGGCCTGTTGATAGAAAGACTCCAGGGTAGATCTATACAAGCACAAATAAAAGATCCGCTGGGCAGATCGATCTCTGCATTATTTGGATTGATTGAAGAAGGCAAAGCTGCTGTTATAGAGATGGCGGACGCCTCTGGATTACGCCTTCTAAAAACTGATGAACTCAACCCTCTTCAGGCCAGTTCTTATGGATCCGGGCAACTGATGCGCATGGCGCTAGATCAGGGCGTCAAAAAGATCATACTCTGCATGGGTGGCTCGGCCACAGTAGATGGTGGTACAGGGATCTTACATGCATTAGGCATTCGGTTTTACCGTTCAGGACAGGAAATCCAAGAGGTGTGTCCGATCAATCTGTCAGGGATGGACGACATCGATACTTCATTACTGGATCCAAGAATGGCAAATACAGAGTTGGTGATCCTCTGTGATGTCGACAATGCGCTGTTGGGCAGCGCGGGTTCGGCCGCTGTATTCGGCCCTCAAAAGGGGGCTTCTGTGGAAGATGTCGTTCAATTGGAAAAAGTACTCTCCGAATTTAGCGCCCTTGCTTTAAAAAAGACAGGTAAAGATATGGCTGCCATTACCTACGGCGGCACCGCTGGGGGTGCCGCCGCAGGACTATGGACTTACCTCAATGCCAAATTGGTTAATGGAATTGAGTATTTTTTAGACATTACCGGTTTTGACCAGGCCCTTCAGACCTGCGATGTGGTCATCACAGGGGAAGGGAGTATCGATGAACAAACCCTGCAGGGCAAAGGTCCATATGGCGTAGCCCGCAGGGCCAAGCTCAACAACAAAGCAGTGATCGGCCTTGCCGGAAAATTGCCTTTACCTGAAAGCGAAAATCTATATCCATATTTCGACGTATTGCTGGCCATTGGTCATTCACCGGCATCCATAGAAGATGCGATAAAAAACACGCTCGAAAATCTGGAAAGAACCGCCTTTCAAATTGGCAATCTATGGAAGGTTACTTCTTTGCCAGGATCTCTTTTATGAAAGTGGTTTCCTCTGCTTTATAAGGTGTACCATCTTTTCTGAAGATATCGTGAAACCACAATGGCGGCTCAGCAGTATATTGCTTTTTCCAGCTGTCCCATGGATATATAGTCTGACTTTTACCGTCTACAAAACCCCAGTTGATCATACCTACCTTATGTTCTTTTGCCACTGGCAAAAAGCCCTGGAAAGTGCTTCCATTTGGCCTGGCCATATATTCTGTACATAAGATTGGCTTGTTGTATCTTTTAAGTTCAGTAATCCGCGCTGACAAGTCTTCAGGCTTATCATAGCAATGGAAGCTAATCACATCAGAGCTTTCCAGTTGAAGCTTTTCCATTGGCGTAAGTGTAGAATCCGCACCATACTTTCCTTTCCATACCCCTGAAGTCAGCGGCTGCGAAGGATTGGCGGACCGCGCCCACACGAATGTCTTCTCTAAAAGCGGCAGTACGTAGTCTACTTTATTCGGAAGCTCTACCGGCCCATAAGCTGAAGTATTCGGATTGTCAGGCTCATTCCATACATCCCAGGCGACGATGCGGTCATCTTCAGCAAAATGCTTCACCAATGATTTTACATACCTTTCCAACCTTGGATAATCCGTCGAATCCTTTAGTGAATTTAGGCCCGGACTTTGTACCCAACCAGAATTGTGTACAAAAGGCTTGGGTGCCCTTTGTGTTCCCGAAACCGGAAAAGGATCCCAGCAGGAATCAAAAATAACCAGCATGGGTTTGATATTGTGTTTTTTACTGATCTCCAGGAAAGTGTCTATTCTTTTAAAGAAGCCTGCTGAATCGGTACTGAATGGCAGGTCATGAAGGTACACCCGCATGGTGTTCATCCCTAGAGATGCCGCCCAACCCAATTCCTTATTGATCGTCAGTGTATCAAAGGTATCGGCCTGCCACATTTCCAATTGGTTGATGGCTGTTGAAGGCAGGAAGTTTGCACCGACCAGCCAGGGCTGAGCAGTATACCAACTATTGGCTTCTTCAGCAGTCCATACTTTGCGCTCCTGAGCGGCTTGCTGTTCTTTTTTATCATTCTGCGTACAGCCAAATAGGGCCAGTAGGGCAAAAAGAAACAATACGTTCGTTCGGATTGATTTCATAAATCAGGTTTTTAGGTTATACTTAGTTATTATGATTTTTTCGAACTCCAATAATAGCCCCAAAATTTCCTAAATCCAAATATTTCAACTATTACTTTACATCAGGACTTCATGTAATAAGCTTCAATTCTTAACAACACCTGATACTTTCATTGTGAAACACAATAAATTCGAATAAAGCAATCCACTCAAAACACTAAGGCAATTGTTAGACAATTATATAATCAAATAAGTAAATAAATTACAACATAACACAAATAGAAATCACAAAAAGAAATTATTAGTTTCCGGCACTAAGATTAAAAGATCAAAAATCCACTTTATTATCATAAATACACATTTAATTACACATTACACTTCCGTTCATTGACAACCGGCGGTAATGTTTTAACTTTGAGCAAAACTTGATGATGCAAAAAATTGTGATAATTGAAGATGAACCTGATTTGGCAAACAATATTGCCGAATTGGTCACCCTTTTAGGCTATAGTGTCTCAGGCATCTTCGATAATTCCAAAAGCTGTCTGGGTTTTTTATCAAAAAACGATGCGGATTTAGTGATTCTGGATATTCTCATAAAAGGGGAGAGTAATGGAATTGCATTGGGAAGAAGGATAAAAGCTGATTATAATATCCCTATTTTGTTCTGTTCAGCCTACACGGATGAACGCATGTTACAAGAAGTAAAATCCATTAACCCAAAAGGATATATCGTTAAGCCATTCACCAGGGACATATTAAAAACAAATATATTCCTTGCTATGAATGACAATAAATACGTACAAAAGGAAGTCCGGCCGGTCATTGAAAAAGACACCTTCCATATACGGGACAAAGGATATGTCATTCCCGTAGAAATCAAGGATATTGTAATGGCGGTAGCAGACGGGCTGTACACGAAAATCATCACGTCCGACAAAAACTACCTGATCAGGGCCATTTTGAAGAATATTGAAGCCCAGCTGCCGAAAAACAAATTTCTAAGGGTACATAAATCTTATTTGGTAAATCTTGATTACATTGCGTCATTTAACAGTAAAGGGATTAAAGTGAACAATGGCATCATACCATTAAGAAGGGGTTATTACAAATCACTTAAAGAATTATTTGGCACAAAAATAAGTGTCCCTAATTAGGATAGCATCTGCATGAAAAAAAACCTGCCTGACGGTCCGGAATCTATATTCAACTGGACCAAGCTAACAGAGGTATTGAGGGATTTTAGTCAGGTCAGCCCACAAATCGTAGAATCGGCTAAAATCTTTGAACTGATCACCAACAATTCAACAGACCTCATCACCATCTATAATCCTGATTTTTCAATTCAATACATATCTCCATCCGTACAAAAGGTCTTAGGCTTTGAACCTTTTGAGATCGTCGGAAAAAAGCCCTCTGAGATATTTAAAGTGGCGAATAATCTAAAACCGGACCAACCGCAGGTGATGGCTTACCGGCACAAATTCAAGCCAGAAAAAATCCTATTGGAATCGGTGATACGTCCGGTCTATATCAACGGCCTGATCGATTCTTACCTGGGCATATCAAGAGATGTAGCACTCCGGGAACATCTGCGCACAAAGCTGGAAAGTGCCCTGGAAAAGGAAAAGACCATCAACCAGTTCAAATCCAAATTCATTTCCATGGCATCCCACGAGCTAAAAAACCCATTGGCTACGATTTCCAGCAGCGTAGAGCTCTTGTCTATGTACCTGGAGAACGAGGACCAATCCAGGCAAGTGAAATTCGGGAAGCACATCAACCGGATAAAAACACAGCTGGAAAGACTTGACGGAATTATCAATGAAGTGCTGCTGATTGAAAAAACCAAAGCACAGACCGCTGTTGAAAAAATAGAAGAATTAGATATCGTAGATTTTTTGGGCGAAATTATAGAAGAATCCTTCGCAGAATATCACTCCAATAAAATAACGGTTAGCTCCAATGCATCTCCCCTGATCATCAAATCATCCAAAGCATTGCTGTACCACATCTTTAAAAACCTCATCGAGAATGCTATAAAATATTCAAAACCTGAGAAAATAAAGGTGCAGATTGTCATTGAGGAGTCGGAACTGCATGTAGATATATCGGTTAAGGATGAGGGCTTCGGCATCAATTCGGAGGACAGTAAAAAACTATTCACCCAATTTTACCGCGCCAATAAAGTCGAAAAGATCAATGGATTTGGGTTGGGCCTAACCATTGTGAAAGAATGCGCCGCAATTCTGGATGCAAAGGTCAGCTTTACCAGTGTACCCGATCAGGGAAGCTCTTTTAACGTACAATTGACTAAATAGTCAGGGATTTTCCCGTCTGAGAAGCTCCAGCAAATAACTCATATCAAGAGGCTTACTCAGAAGTGCGTCGAATTTCTCTGTCGACAAAGATTCCAAATATCCTAAATATCCTGAAGTAATTCCGATGATTGTGGTATCCGCATATTCTTTCTGTTGTTTCACATGCATCAGTAATTCCAAACCGTTTAACTTAGGCATCATAATATCTGTAATAATGACGTCTAAAGGTATCTTTTTATCAATATACATATTGATAGCTTCCTCTCCGTCACTGGCCAGATAAACCGTATAAGAATTACTGACCAAGAATCTACGAATTAAAAGCCGCGTATGTAAATCATCTTCAACAAAAAGAACCCTAAATCTATCCATTTGAAATCATTTAAGAAAATTAAGCAATATTAAGAGTAATATTTCATGATCTTTAATTACAACCATATCTATTTGTTCCGAAAAAGCCCCTATTTGACAAAACTAAGAAAAACAACAACATATAATTGAAATTCACATCAATTCAGAGCTAATACTTACTCTTTATTTAACCAAAGACCAACAACTGACCTACAAGTAACAACTGCGAGTTAATGAGGCACTTCAATAATAACCCACAAATCTTAATTATGTTTTACATAATATACCCATAAATCATTTTCGCACCAATACCTAAGGCACCTTTTCAAACTTTTGCTCATCAGGTAAAACTCCATCCGAAACCGGAATTTTCAAGAGAACAGGAGCCTTAAACAGACTGTCATAAGGCAGTATTCCCGGAAGCTGCCTGATCATCTGATCATAACGGTTCTTCTTTTCTGATTTCCTTTTAAAAGGGAAGAAACGAAGTCCAAGTTCCATATGGGCGATGTCGTAATAATGCTTTAATATGGGCAATTCATAACTGGCCGTTACGCCAAACCGTTCAAAATCTAATCCCACCAATCCATAGACAGATTGCCAGGACCTGGAAAACAACCCTAAAGAGAGCTGATGCTTACGCATTTGGCGCAACCAGGTAAAGCTATAGGTCGTCTCATGGATTTCTACCGTATCCCTGCTCGGTTTGTAATCCCTTAAGAAAATTCCTTCTTTCCAGGAGTATTGCGCGATCTTAAAGGCATTCTTTTGACTATACTGGTAATAAATGCTGCTGAGCGCGGTCACCCTATAGCGTTTCAGCAAAGTATTGGTACCGACATATGGAAAATTATAGTCTGGATTGGTCACATTGTATGCAGAAAAGCCAGTTTCTATCTTAAGCCGTTCCAATTCAAACTTATACTTCAGCCCCACACTAAAGTTTAAATACGACTCATCTGCACTATTCTGGTTCAGCTGATTATCCAATGGTTTGTTTAAGTATCTGAACGCACGGACATCCAGCAACCGGTCATATTTATCCTGCGTGGCATCTACCTTTCCTGTTAGATAGCTGACCTGAGCACCCACCCGAAGTGTTTGTATCGCTACTTTATCCAGGCTGAACTCCTTCGCAGCAGAAAGGCCAAAATATCTGCCGCTTACAGGAAAACGGTCCGCTCCGGACTGCATGTAATTTAACCCAAGCCCCCATTTCTCCTGGCTTCCAAACCTGAGGTCTGCAGAAGCATTAAAAATGTAATTGTGATTGTACCGGCTGTTGACACGGGCACCTAAGCCCAAAACCCGCAGCTTCCCATCAAAATCTCCTGTATGAGCGGGATTGACCAGAAGTGGGATCGAATGATATTGTGAAACCCTGGCATCTTGTCCGGATGAATCCACAACAGCGCATAGAAGGACACACAAAAAGGCGAATTTAAAATGAATTACTTTTATCATCTTCAGTTTAGGTTATTAAGGAAAGAATGTGCGTCCTGCACATTCTGTGAAATACTATTTTCTGTATTCAGTATCAGGAAGGGAATACCTGTTGTTTTCAGCCAGTCCAGTTTTAAACGATATGCTGCATTGTTCTCAGCAACATAAGTCTCCAATTCTGCATCAGAAAGATGCTGGTGGCTAAAAGTGTGCAAGCCTTGTATTCTTCTTCTTTTTATTCGTTCAAGGTTCTTCTCTAATGGCAATTCACAGGAAATTACTGCAAATGGATTTAGCGCTCTGTCCTCTTTTATCGCCTCAGCGGTGTATGGTTCAATTGAAAATGCATTTAAACCATGATGATGATGCAGCGTGCCCTCATCAAATAAGACCAGATCATCGGCATTTAAACGGCTTTCCAGTACCAGATCCAACTGTATACAGCGGTTAAAATTCTCAACCCTTCTCTTATAAACCGCAGCATCATCTTCAGACTTAAGATATGTATTGAGCAGGTCCAGACTTACGCTATAAAATTCACTGTGATCAGACCATAGCCGGTCAGCCGCCAGTGAACGCCTGGCCAAACCATAGGCCTTAAAATCAAACAATCCAGATTTGAGCATACGATAATAAAGATAGCGCCTGTTCCAGTCAAAACGTGGCTTCAGGTTAACCGCGGCCTTGATACAAGCTTCCCTAACATTCAAGTAAGCTCTTTCCTGAAGCGTATTAAATAAGCGCTCATACAGGAATGTTTTGCCTACCCCCGAAGGGCCCAAAAGTGCGACTACTTTCATTAAATAGATCTATAATCAATCATGAAATCGTTTTATATCAATCTTATACAGGTTTAGCAGGTTGTTAAATACGACATCATTTTGTCCATTCTCCACATTTTGCTTCATCAACTGGGCAGACTTAAGTCCGGTTATCGACACAAAATGCTGTTTAAACTGATGCGCCAGAGAAACTATACGGGTATCATTCCTCAATGCCATGATTTTGATCCAGAGATCATCGGAGAGCAATGCATTTCTTTTTAGTTCCCTGACATCAAACAAATCCTGATGAAGTGCTCCAGGCGGATACAGGACTCCGCATACCCCAAGGCTCAACAGAGAATGTGAAGGTCCCACATCGGTCTTCATAATTTCCCAGTTAATGTATTTATTCGGCATATTACCTGCAATACCAATCTTTCTCGCCGAGATAGAGCATATTTCATGTGTATATTCCTTCCTGCAGGACACCAATGTACCGATGAGTCCGGATGGATAAATCTTATCGTCATCGACAGTCAATATATCCGCATTAGGAAAAGAAGACATGGAATAAAAATATTTGTTGTGAGGTTTTAGATTTTCCTCAACAAATACAATCTGCAGTCCTCTTTTCCTTAAAGAGAGTAACTTTGATGGCAAGGCCTTCTCAGAATCAAATTCTTCCTTTGCAAGGTATAAAAACAGCCCGTCAGGCTTTATATCTTGCCTCAATATGGATTCTATAACCATCCATATTTTGTGGATTCTCCCAGGTTTGGTTGTTAGGGAAACGATCAGCTTCCCCTTCTGATTGAGCTCAATCTTTTGGTCTATTTTATGATGTTTTAAAAACACCGCAGAAATAGAATAGTATAAAAAATACCCAATGTTTTTCAATCTCAATTTCATTCCCGGATCATCTCATTTTGATTTAATTACCAAGACTGATCAACTTGTCTGCTACGCGGTTACCCGCGCCGTTCGTATACCAATCCTGATGAGACGTTGCCCCTGATGTTGCCCATGATGCAAAATTTGTATAAGCCTGGGTCATAGACTCACCCGTTTTTGGATACGGGATCTTCTGAGGGACGTCTATTGCCCAGGTGATATTTCCTGCACTATTTTTAGTATTACTCAAATAATAACGTGACGCAGCGACAGAGGAGTTATCGTCATCCGTGCCGAACAATGCCTTATTTGCCTTTATTGAAGGCGCCCGGTTGGCCAAATGGGTTTCTACATTTCTGTTTCCCCTTGGAATAATAAATGGTGATATCTTATTGAAATTGGCCATGGTTATGGAAGGATTGAACCTGATCGTGAAATTATACGATTCAGCGGCACGGGTAATCGCACCGGCACCTGTATTGTTGACTGCATTACCACCCAATATCGTACTTGCGTTGTCAAATACGCGAACCACCACATCACTGGTATGTCCGCTTTCTATAGCATAGGTTTTCCTCTGATCAGAATTGACGTTTGCACCGTCAAAATTTGTGTTGGTTACTACCGCTACCTGACTTGGCGTCGAGTTTGGTACCATTACACCAAAGCTGTTGTTCTGCTGAGCAGACAAAGAAGCCAGGTCGTAAGAAAAGTTAACCTCACTTATTTTTGTAGGATCCAAAGGATCAATCAGTCCTACATAGTTGTGGTGCACCACCATATCGTTCATATCAAAATCCGCAAGACGTGGCCAGCAATCTTCAAAAAGTAAAGTCCCTTTTACATCCTTCGCCGGATAAAACACAAAGTCTTCATCTTTTTTAGGTACAGGTGGCAGCTTTGGGAAAGTAGTTACGTCTATCGCCTCATTCGGGTTCCAGGTGGCAAAGAATGCAATATCAGAATAATCTCCGTCTGTACCGTCTTCGATAGACCATACGATCTTATTGGTCGCCTCATCATATAACGTTACCATACGTTCCTTCTTGCCAGCCATATTTCCGGTGGAACCCGCATTATTTAAATTATAGTTGGAATAGTAAGTAGTCCTTGTGGTATTGATCGTTCCTGGAGTACCCTCCGCTGTCGGTGTAAAAGCATTACTAATCAGGAAAAAACCTATAGTCGTATTCGGCGGGAAAGAACCATCGCTATTTGGCCCGATCAAATCTACCGTGTGACCAGCCAGCAGTCCGCTATAGTTTGTAGTGGCCGACCTGGATGTACTTGGGAAAATATAGCCTTTGTTGCTGGCCGGGATCGCTGAAGCGCTGGCCGGAGTTGCGTTAGTTGGATGCCAATAATATCCCAATACATTCTTGTTGCTGGAATTGGCAAACATAAAGGTAATCTTCACGGTTGCTGATTGTCCGGGTGTAAGCTCAAGTTTTATAGTCTTAGGAAGTGCAGAACTGACGTAAGCTGGATTGGCAGCTATCCCTTTAGGCAAAGCGCCCAAAAACCTTCTTAAAAAACTTGGATTGACATACATAGGATCGGTGAGGTAATCCGGGAAGCCCACATTGCTCCAGCTTCTTGGCGCCAGATTTATAGAATTACTCATTACTCCAGTGTTCATCACCGCATTGCCCGCCGAAAACTGCAGGCTTTGCAAAGAGTTGCTGTACCCAAATTCATTTGCCAGAGCAGTCTTAACCACCGGGCTTGCTTTCTGATTTGGATTGTAGATCAGGCTAAATCCAGATCCCGACCTGGAAAGCTCAAAATATTCCGGAATTCCGATTGATTTTGACAACAGGTAAATCTTATTGATATAGCCGGGTATTTTTAATTCATTCGCATAGTTGCCTTTTGCATCCAATCGGATAGACAACAATTTGCGAAATTGGGTAAGTTTAGAGGCGTCGTCCAACCCCTCCAAAGGATTATCCAGATACACATCAAATTCGGCACCTTCATAAGACGCTCCGCCCAGCAGTTCCACATGGACATTCAATTGTTGCACCGCTGTCGTGGAGTAGTCAAACCCCTCAGGTACATTCATTTCTTTAAAATCTACACCCTCCGGCGTATTGGGCTCCGTACTGTCTTTTTTACATCCTACATAAGTCAGGACCACAAAAAGCAACAACGGAGTAAGTACGTTAAATTTCATATTCGATTTACTATTGATATTAATGTTAAAGAACAAAGATATTTTCACTTAAAACTATATTTCATTAAAAATAAAGACACCATTTTACCTAGACGATATATTTGTATTATTATGATGCTTTATGTAAATTAAATGCAACAACTGGCTGGCTATTGTAATGATTATCAAAAGCATCATCCTACCTGGCTGTGTACATGGGCGATAAACTCAGGCACCAATATTTCTGTTGGGACACCTACCGCAGTCACATTATCCGGCAGGTCCTTGATCACCATGCCTTGTCCGCCGATCACGGTATTCTTGCCAATTTTAGCACCCTGAATCGTTGATGATCCAATACACATTTCAGCTGAACTCTGTAACGTGGTAAACCCGCCAAGATTTACCCCTGGTGCCAGGGAACAGTAAGACGAAATTGTGCAGTCGTGGCCAATCGCACAATTCATATTGATCACCACAAAATCTTTAATAGAGGACCCATAATTGACACAACAACCTGGATAGATGATATTGCCCCGGCCGATTTCGATATTATCAGACATCCAGGCATTGCTGGCGATGAGGTTTGGAAAATGCAATGCCGGATTGACTGCAAGCTTTTTAACGATGCGCTCTTTTATTGCCGGAAAAGCAATCCCGATGACGACGTCAAAATCTGAACGGTCCAGTATCCAGGAAACCGGTCCCAGTACCGGGTAGCCAAAAACTTCCTTCCCTTGCTTTTCTGGATTGTCATCTAAAAATCCCGCCAATCGTCCCTGAATTCCATAAAGCTGCAGATTGTTGGCAATGTGTCCCCCCACACTGCCTGCACCAATTATTATGATCTTCTTCATTGTTTGTATTGAGTTTAGTTTATCCCTATTTGTTTGTATTGTGCCCCTAATCCCTCTTCTCCGGGGCCGGAGAATTCTAATTTGTTCCGTTAAATGGTTCCATCGGCCGGTCCCTGCTTTGATTGACTCCTTCCCTTTTTAACACTTTAATCGCGGTAAGCCACAATATTTTAAGATCAAGCAGGAAAGAAACATTCTCCGCATAGTAAGCGTCCAGTTCAAACTTCCTCCCCCAGGAAATCGAATTTCTTCCGTTTACCTGTGCCAGCCCGGTGATCCCGGGCTTCACACTATGCCTCTTTTTATGCTGCGCAGAGTACAATTCAATGTATTTAAAAAGTAGGGGCCTTGGCCCTACCAGGCTCATATCGCCTTTCATCACATTGATCAACTGCGGCAACTCATCAATAGAAAGCTTTCTAACCCAGCTTCCTATTGGAGTTATCCGCTGATTTTGCGGAAGCAGGTTGCCCGATTCATCTTTGGTATCCCGCATGGTCTTGAATTTGATGATCAGAAATGGCTTCTCCTGATAACCTGGTCTTTCCTGCAGGAAAAAAACATCCCCGCGGTTTACCATACTTAACAGGATGTAAGTCATCAGAAAAACCGGGGAAAATAAAATCAACAAGACCAGCGCGCCGAACTGATCTATGACGGCTTTAAAATTGCTTCTGTACATTGGATATAAGTTCATTTTTATAAATTGGCCGCTTACCTGAAGGCTGAGGCTTGATATCTGTTAAAAAAACCGGAACGACCACCGCATCTTTACCCAATACCCCCATCAAATTGCGGAGTATCGCAGCCAGTACGGGCCCTGGTAAATTCTCACCTTTCCTGATGCGCAGTTCGTATTTTGCTGTACCGGTCTGCGCAAACTGGAACTGATTGAAGCAATTGGCCTCAGACATGGGCTTATGGATCAGCGGACCGAGTATAAGGGGGGCAACAGGATTCCCGTTTGTGCAAAACAATTGCTCTGCAATCCGCCCTGTAATACGGCTAATGGCCATCAGCTGCCCATTTTTATATTCCTTAGCCACTGCCAGATCTCCTGTGTCGTACCTGACAATAGGCACCACATCCGCCTTTAAATCCGTCACCACCACTCTTCCGGTCTCCCCCTCTTTCACCGGTCTTAAATGTTCATCCAAAAGCTCAACCACGATGTTGTAGCGATTGGTATAATAAACGCCACCATAATCCTTTTGCTGGGCAATAAGCCCAACCTCCTCATTGCTATACCGGTCAATCACATTGCAATGGAGTGCCTTTCTGATGAAACTCCGCTTAAGCTCATCAATCGGTTCGGAAGTAAACACAACGGTTTTCAACTGGTGAAGAACCTTATTCCGATGAATAAAATCCGCCAGTTCAAATATTACAGAAGGAAAGCCGATGATGACCTTAATTTGTTTTCTGATGAGGAGTTGAACTGCATTTCGTATAGAGTCCTCCGTCAGGCTTTTGGGCACAAATCGGTATTCATTTCTTAAAAGCTGCTTCCAGCGTGGCTTTTCCTTTGCTGCGATCATCAAAAAAGGTTCACCTAATGTATATCCAGCCAATTCATTGAAATATTTAAAAGATGCTGTACGCACATTGGCCCGTTGTTTGGAATACGGAATCCGGAAGGGTTCTCCATAAGACCCACCTGTATAAGCGAAACTATGGATCTTCTTTGTATCGGCGGTCTTCAGCTTCAGGCTGATATCTTGCTTCGTCATGAGCGGAAGACTCCCCAGGTCTCCACTAAAACCATGTTCCTCCAGGTACGCCCTGATGGTTTCCGGCTCAATCAGGCACATACCTTCGTGTTTCGACTTAATGAGATCAAACTGTTTGCTCAGCGTTTCCCCTTCCATCCTGTTGTATATATTAAATAAGCCTTTTACAATTGTCTCTTTCACCTTTTTAATTTTATTGTCGTGTCAAAAGTTCATTTTATATAAGCGGTAAAATCCCTGGAACTCATAAAGCGGACATCGGGCCATTTTGCCAGGATCTGTTTCAGCAAAATATCCAGTTCGGCCAAACCCTTGCTCCTGTTGGATTCATGGATACCACCCACAAAATTGGCCCTGTGTGTACCTATAACGGCCGCTTTGCCACAGACAAAAGCACCACTGATCTGGTTCATCACATGATCTGTATTCCGGTATCCCTCTTCTGTGGGTTCAAAATTGCAATTGCGCACATAGCAGGTTAGGCCTTCCGCAGTTTTATACCCGGTTTTAAAAGTTTTATATACATATTCACCCCCGGCATCCCTATCTAATCTCCTCCTTGGGACAGCATTAAACCGGATTCCTTTCTTCAACAATGTGCTGTTGAATTCCGGGATAAAAACCCCGTTTGGTGCGTTAAACACCACCGGAGCGCCGTCAAAGCTCCTGTTAAAAAGATCTATCCCTTCGTCCAAAGCATCACGCAGGGGGGCCATGTTCCGCTGATCCTCTATATAAAAGTTCGGTCTAAAATTCTTCGCTGCCTCAGGAATCCCTGCGGGGGAATGAGCCACAAAACCATGATCAAACCCAATCCGGAGCTTAGTTCCCTCCTTTTGAAGGGATTTCAGCCATAAATCTGTTGCGATGTGTTCCCGTCCATGGTACTCCGGTACAAACACCCCATCGCCCAGGCCCTGCCTCCATACATCCATCATCGCGTCTGACCTCAAGTACCGCTTATAGGTATCAGTGAATATTTCCCGGTGATACACCCGGTAATTGTCTTTTTTTATCTTTTCAAAATCAGGATTCGCCATATTGCAGAAGGGGCTCATCACCGCATAATTCCCTTCAGCGTCCTGGTGTTTTTTCAAGACAGAAAATAAGGCATCCAGATCAGTGTCGCTTTCCAGGGTATCATTGCGCTCATACCTGTTGCCATCTACAGGCAGGCCGGCTTTCAGCAGCTTCTCATATACCGCTTTGGAAGGCATCCCTATACTTCCCCAATCGTCACATTCCAACACCACAATTTTCTTCCCAACCGACCGGCCGGGAATATTCCTGACGATAGAAATTAATGAACGTTTTAGTTTATTGATATCCATAGCCTCAAACCGTTAATTTTTGATAAGATGAATTCTTTTTTTCACGCAGCGTTTGGTAAAGCTCTTGCAGCCCTCCCCATATTGTCTCCGACGGAAAGTTCTTTGACCACGCTTTCCCATTATCCCCATGGCGGAGCCTCAATTCAGGATCAAGACGATACACTTGCATCGCTTCGGTCAAAGCGGGTACATTTTTTACCGGGACAAGCAGACCATTAAATCCCGCATGTACGGCATCTCTGCATCCGGTTCCATCTGTGCTGACAACAGGGATACCCATAGCAGCAGCCTGGATCAGTACATTTCCAAAACCCTCCCACCAGGCAGGGAGTACAAAGACATCAAAAATGCGCATGTATAATGGTACATTTTGCTGAAAGCCCACCCAATGGATGCCAGGATGGTCTTTAAATTTTTGCAATAATGTTTTGTCCGACAATTGATCTTCTGTAATACCGCCAACAAGGATCAAAACAGATTCGTTATCCTGCTTATAAACTTCCAGAAATGCCTGATACAGCTCTTGAATTCCCTTTCTATCTAAAATACGGCCTACAAAACCATATACAAATTTACCTTGTATGCCCAGACTTTCTTTAAGGGCCAATACATCATCAAGCATTACTTCCGCAGGACTAAAAAAATCAAGATCAATTCCATTACTGCTTCCATGACCAATCAAAGTTGAGGTATCTTCCGAAAAAATGCCATCGGAAACTCCCCGTTCCCGTACAGAGTTACTAATGCAAATCACCATATGGGCGCAAGCAGAGGAGATCTTTTCCATGACAATCAGGACAGTACGCTTCAGTCCCTTTTCGTGTTCATAACGAAATCCGCGGCAAGTATAAATTCTTGTCCGAACCCCAATGAATGCTGCTGCCAGCATACCGAGAAGACCCATTTTCGGTGTCCCTACATTGACAATATCCGGCTTTATCTTCCTCAACTCCCTGACGATCTGTACAAAAGCCAGGAGATCCTTAAGCGGCTGGATGGTCCGTACGATATCAATAGGTACATGAGTACACCCCTCCTCCTCACAATACTTCGTGATCTTTTCTCCTGATGGAGCCATCAGAAAGACCTCATATCCCAATCCCTTAAAATATGCCGCCTGCCCCTTAATCAGAGGACCGCTTCCCGGTGAGGTGATGCCTAGCACCAATCGCTTCATCATGCTCTTACTATTTTGGTACGATCTATAACTGCCTTAAATTTTCCATTTGGCCCTCTTGGAATACGTTCCCTTTTTTCAAATCTGATCTGAATATCATGCCCGACTTTCTTTCTCAAATTTTGTTCAAGCAAGAGCGTTGTTGATTCCTTGTATCCTGTGTCGGGAACAAACTGTATATTCATTTCATTCTTCGATTCAAGGATGATTTGTGCCTCGATAATTCCTTCTATATTTTTAAACACCGGATCCAAACGCCCCAGATAGCCAATCCCTTCTATGAATAGCACGTCGTCAATCCTACCGCAAACCGTATCTAAAACCTCGAAATGACCTCCATTTAAAGAGCGCGGCTTTTCATCTGATTTGACAACGATATCTCCCAGTTCATATCGGATGAGCGGCATTACCGGATTCATAAAGGAAGTCGTGACCACCCTTCCCTGTTCTCCATACCCGGCAGTCGTGTCCTCACTTTCACGCAATACTTCAAATATTCCATATTCAGGGTGGATCAACATTTGCCCATATTCATTGTCTGAGCAGAAGCAACTGCTTTCGCTCGAACCGTATTGATTGAATACTTTAGCCTGAAAAGCGCTTTCAATGATTTTTCGGTCTTCTTCAAAAAGCGTCTCCGCACTTACTCTAATGGCCTTTACCTTTGGCAATTCAATATTGTTTTCGAGGCAAAGCTTAGCCAATACACTGATCGAACTTGGATAACCGTCTATAAATTCAGGATTCCATTTGACCATCGCTTCTGCATATTTTCGAGCTGAGTCAATTCTTATATCCGAAGTTGACAGCAACAAAGCATTGGCAGCGTAATTGTATCTCCAATAGGAATCACTTTTGTTTTTACTTTGAAGAATATCCCTTCCTGTAAACTGGGCCCGTCGTGGATGATACACATCAGACAGTTCAGCCCATTTTCTCAACCTAAGCTCAAATGCCCATCTTTTAGAAAAGTTCTCTCTAATCCCGTAGAGCTTTAAAGGGGTTCCCGTACTTCCACTTGTGCTACTTTGTCTAATATGCTTTTTTTGATATGTCTGATTTATAAATTGATGCTCATTTCCGCGAAGTTGGCTCTTAGTAAGTACAGGAAGGGCGGCCAGGTCCTCGATGTTCTTAAAATCCTGATAACTACAGCCCAATTTCCTGGTCAATTCGATATAATACGGCACATTAGAGAAAGACTCTTTCAGGAGTGAGGACAACATTTGATTCTGATAGGCAACAAGCTGGTCTTTTGACCAGAACTGGCTCTCAAGCAGAAAATTATAATGCTTCAATGCCTGTTGCCTGTCTACCCTTTGCAACTCAAATTTTAATCCCTGGAGGGTTACAAAAGCATTCTGAATCCAGACTGGTGAATTTTTATATAAGCTATTTTTCGAGAACATACTTGTTGTTAATTTTATTTAAGTCACTCATACTTTTATTAAATGCTTCAATTTCCCCTGCAGATGGCCCTGAACCGCGTTTCCTTAGGTAGAAGTCGACTGAAACAAAAGGATAGACCAATACCTTTACAGTGATCTTAAAGCAGTTGACGATAATTTTTTTTGCATAATACGCCGGCTTATTTTTAAACAGGGTGAAGAAAATATATAATCCGTAATAATTGGTCTGGAGAATCTTTGCCTTCGTTACAGAAGCAAATTCTGAATAATAGTAAAGAACCTCCTTCATGGTATAGAAATAGCGGTGGTCCAGCATCCTTTCTATAAAATCAGTGTCTTCTGCCAATTTCAGTTTAACATTGAACTTATGCTTTTTAGCGATGTCCAGTTTAACCATTGATGTCCTCAGAACCACATTTCGAGGGTCTTCAATTTTAAACCTGACCGGCATACCAGCGCCTTTTCCCCTCACTGTTTCCAATTCAAATGCACCATTATAACTTCCGTTGGCACAAGAAGTCAGCAATACATGGGGATGCTGCTCCATGATCTCCAATTGCTTCTCCAGTTTTAACGAATGATAAAAATCGTCTGCGTCTAAAAATGCGAGATACTTCCCTTCTGCAGCATCCAGCGCAACCTGGCGTGCAAAAGGTCTCCCCTGGTTTTTTTCCAGATGGATCACCTGGAATCTTTTATCAATAAGGCTATCCAAATACGCCCTCGTTCCGTCAGAAGAGCCATCGTTCACAATGATGCAGCGCCAATTGGAATAGGTTTGGTAAAGCAATGACTGGATGGCCCGGGGCAAAGTATCCTGGCCATTGTACACAGGCATCATTATGCTGATTAGCGGCTTCTCTTTATTCATGTTAATTAATTGAGATTGATAGAATTAATTTATCCACTATATTTTCCAGGTTGTACCTGTCTTTGATGTTCATGGCATTTTTCCCGAATCGATCTCTCAAAGCAGCATCCTCCATCAGCATCGATATTCCCTCTGCCAGGGTCAATGCGTCATTGACGGGCACCTTAATGCCGTTCACACCGTTCAAGATAAAGTCATCATCACCACGCCAGGGCATACAGTTCGTCGCCACGCAAGGCATACCCATCGCCATCGCTTCAATTAAGGCCATGGGAAAATTCTCGGTATGCGAAGGCATGACATAGACCTTTGCTCTAGACAAATGCCAGGCGATATCCTGCTGAAGTCCCAGGAAAACCACCCTGCTCCTAAGTCCAAGCTCGTCTACAAGCGTTTCCAGCGACTGTCTCGTATGGCCGTCGCCCAATAGATGAAGCTTCCAATGACCAGCGGTTAACGCAAATGCCCTAATCAACACATCCTGCCCTTTTTCAGGCGATAGCCGCCCCATACAAATCACCACATCTTCCTTTTCGACAATCTGCGCTTCAGGGAAAGAAACCGGATTGTCCAGGATGAATACCCTCTTTTGTCCGAAACTATTTTGAATCTTTCGCCTGGCAGCTTCAGACAAAACCAAGACCCCTTTTACGCGGGGATAGATCATTTTGTCAAGCCAGGGAAATGGCGACTGCCCTTTTCGCTCCGGATTGGAATGATCAGCAAAATAAACCGGATACCCCAATCCAAATGCCGATAGATACACAAAAGAATTTAACCACTCGCCGTTGGAAATAATTCTGTCCGGCTTGATCTCTTTAACAGCCTTTCGAATAAACTTCATCGTATCCAAAGCATATTGCCATTTAGAACTTCCATCCCTAATGGACTCATTTTCAATAACACGAACGTCTTCATGAACTGAAAAGAAATGCGGACGCTTATGCAGCAAGACTAAAAATATCTGATATTTTTGCCGGCTGGCCAGCGCATTCGCAAAGGTGGTCACGACGCGGTCGATCCCTCCGCCATTGATGCTGTTCAATATGAAAACAATCTTCTTCTTATCCATCATTTTCAGTGTAAAGATTAACCAACTGCTCGGAATGCATAAAAGCGATATCCGGCCATTTTTTTAACATTTCGCCGAGAAGCTTATTCAATAAATTCAAATTAGATGTACGGTTTGATTCCACCAGTTGGCCGATATAGTTGACACGGTGCGTATCGATTACCACCGGCTTTCCCCATTTAAAAGCAACTTCCATTCTTTTCAGACAATAGTCCACCCAGTCAAATCCGGGTTTTGAAGAGGGCTCGAAAAAACAATTTCTAACCAGGTTCACCCTGCCTGTCTTACTGTTCAGGCCCGATTTACGCCAGTACCTTTTATAACTTCTTCTGCCACCATCCATTCCTTGAGGAAACAGGTGTATAATTTTCCCCTGTAAGGCCACAACACCCTGTTTGAAAAGATAATCGAGAACCGCGGGTGAAGAAATATAACAAGGTGGGATAAAAGATTTAGGCACAAAGCCAAAAAACTGTTCAAATATATCCAATCCCTCTGTCAGACTTTGTTGTTGATAGACACAGGCCTCCTGCCCAGGATAATCATAAGCTGCCATAAAATATTCTGCGGAATCTACATCCGAGCGGAGACCGAAAACCTCGTAATCAAAAGCCGTACGGATTTTCTCATCGCCGCTTCGCAAACTATCCAGCCAGCGCTGCTGATGCACATGTTCTCTTCCATGAAACTGGGGGAACATCAATCCTCCATCCATACCTTCTTTCCACAAGGAAAGGGCATCGGGGCGGGACCTTTTTAAAGTTTCATAGAATGGTTCCATAAAAAAACGCGTATAATCATGGCGGCGGATTTTATCAAAATCCGGATTGCCGGTAGTCACATTAAAGGTAAACACCGGATGCTTTCCGTTCCCATCTTTGTGTTTTGTCAAAACACTAAATAGACTTGCCAGGTCCTCTGACGAAGCATTGCTGTCCAGCCTGCTGAAATGATCATGCTGAACCGGAAGTCCCTTTTTTATTAAGGCATTATAAACCGCTACTGATGGCATACGGATACCGCCCCAGTCATCAGACTCAAATACCACAATCCTTCTGTTGACTTTCTGCCCGAAAGCGGACTGTACATTTATGGATATATTTTTCTTGATCTGCTTCAACATCTTAAGCTACTTTTTAAAAAAATCCAACAAGGCCCGGCCGGGGTCACCTATATTCAAGACCGGATTGCCGGTTAATACGAGAACATTAATGGTCTGCGCCCCTATCCTGAGCGTGTACATCACAAATACCCCCAATAGAGGAAGTGATAGATATACCGCCCTCCTTAACCATACGAACTGCCTGGCATCTTTCTGGATCAAAAGAAACGCAAAACAGAAAGTAAAATAGCTGTTGAGGATCAGGAAACGTCCGACTGAAGGAATGGAAGACAACGCATTATTGACGATAGACAGATAGAGAATAAGACAAAAGCTATGGAGAAATACAGGGTTTTCTTTGATATACCTCCTATGAAAAATAAACGACAGACTGACCAGCACAAGTGTCAGCGTATTAAGCGCCTGCGACTTCATGGTCACAAACCATTTTGCCGATGCAGAAGCAATCTCAATATTCTCCGCAAAATTGTCACTTAAATAAGTTGTCAGTTTCTTATGCAAAAAGCCAGGCGCATATTGAATCAGAAAATCCTGAATAGGCTTCAATTCCGCAAAGCTGAACATAAACGAAGCCAGAAAAGCAATAAACAGAATGCTTAAGTTTTTTGTATAAGTATAAGAAAAGCACAGAACCGCCATCGGAAGGAGAAAGGAGAAATGGAAGAGTACCGAAGCACCGGAGATGAGGAGGTATTTTTTCTTCTTACCGAAAAACAAATAAGGGAGCATTCCATAAATAAACACCTGTGTAGCCGTCCAAAACCTAAATCCGTTAATAGACCAGAAAGGCACAATCAATAATATAGCAATTAGTAATATCAGTGCCGCCGGATCAATTCGACCCTTCGTCCTGTCCAGCAAAAACCAAATATTTCTGGAGTAAAAAAAACCAAAAATCAATGCGTAAATCCCAAAAAGTATCGCTGGTTTATCAGTAAAACAGGAAATGACAAAAGAGATCATAGGGGCAGCAACATCCAGGTAACTACTTTCTTCGTCGGACAAGAACAAACCAAAGAAGTTATCAAAGCTTACATCTGTCTGATGCAATATGACTATCTTTTCTGCATACCTGTTCGCATCCATCAGCTCATCATAGATTACGAAGTTGAAACCGTAGAATACAATAAATGCCCAGACTATATTTTTCACCCAGGGTGCTCTGAAATTTTTCAAAGAAATCAATACAGATACGATTGGCGACAAGAGAAACACCATCCAAATAAAAAATGTAGATCTGAATTGCTTATACATCGATCAATTGATTAGGTTAATAAAATTCCTGCATACATTTTCAATCCTGTACTGGTCTGGATCATCTATTCTCAGTTGGTTGCGGTAATCACCCTTCATAAATTCCATCAGAACATCCGCACTAAAGCCAAAAGTTTTTACCGATAAAATCGGCTTTTCTATAATTGCATAGTCGATCAGTTTACTCGGGGACTGCTTCGGCCCCCTGTTTTCAAAGTTGACCACAAAATCCATTTGCTGAAGTTCAGCGAGCAGTTCCGTACGAGGTATAAAAGACCTGATCTCAATTTTACCCATCGACCGTTCCTGGTATTTCCGGAGATAGTCCTTGTTATTTGTATAAATGATAAACCTGTAATCCAGGTCGCTCGTGCAGATAAATTCAAAGAATTCATAGGGATCCCTTATTTTGGGAATCAAGGTACCCGCATAGGCGAAAACCGGAACATCACTCTGAGTCTTTCGTTCCACACGCTCAATATCTTCAAACCTGAAACCCTGTGGAATCACTCTTATCTTTTGTCTGAATTCGGGATAATAAGCGGGTATTGATTGTTCAATGGGCACTGTGATATAATCTGCCCTCCGGCAAAACCATTTTTCGAAATATTTGAAATAGAACAGCCGTTTAAACGTATCGTTTTCGCCGCCCATAAAAGGGTCACCGCAGTCTGCGATCCATCGTTCCGCAACGCGGTTTTTACGGATTGCCCAGGCTGTCCCCCAATGCACCGGATGCGGGGCCGCAATTGAAATCAGCACATCATGACGCTCACGTTCTTTCCTGAGTACCCTTTTCACCATAAACATCAGTTCTATTTCCGGATAGATGATCAGCAGGCTGGCCAACCTCACCCATATCCTGCGAAAAACCCTGAATATTCCTTTGCCATGTACAGCTATAGGCTTCCATTTTTGTTGCCCGAGGTCTTTAATACGAATACCGTGTTCCTGCTCAAAGGCATTATGAAATTGTGCATTCCGTGGGGTAATCACCGTCACCTCGTGCCCTGTTCTCGCAAATTGCTTGGCCAGCTCCGTTGTTCTGAATCCCCTTGGTGTATTCTCAGGGAAGAAAGAACGGCTGACGATCAATATCTTTTTCCCTTCCATTATCCCAATTTGGTCAATAGGTCTACAATCCTTCTTGCTGCTGAGCCATCCCATTTTTCCGGAATACCGCCCTTCTTCCACTGACCGCTAAACAAGCGCTCCATAGCAGGGGCAATCGCCGCCGGGTCTGTCCCGATCAGTTCGTTTGTCCCCACTTCACAGGTTTCAGGCCTTTCTGTGTTGTCCCGCAGGGTCATACAAGGCACACCCAAAACCGTTGTTTCTTCGGTAATACCGCCCGAATCTGTGATTACCGCTTTGGCATATTGCACCAGGTAATTAAACTCCAGGTAGCCCATAGGCTCCAGCAGATACAAGTTGGGCACCGTTTGTTCGTCAATCCCCAGGCGCTCCAATATGGCCCTGCTGCGCGGATGGACCGGAAACACCAATGGTGTCCCATTGGCTGCATCAATAATGGCCTTGAGCAGCGCTCTGAATTTATCTTCTCCATCCACATTACCGGGCCTGTGCAGCGTCATCACCAGGTATTCACGGCTTTCCAGGTTGAGGTCAGCCCATACTTTCGGTTTTTTGAATTTGGTGATATTGGCCAGTAAGGTGTCGATCATGACATTCCCTACAAAGAATATTTTATCTTCTTTAATCCCGCTGCGCTTCAGGTTTTCACCAGCCCATATGCTTGTTGTAAAAAAGTAATCGGATATCGCGTCGGTCACCATGCGGTTGATCTCTTCGGGCATCGTCAGATCAAAAGAGCGTATACCTGCTTCCACATGGGCCACTTTGGTATTCAGTTTCTTGGCTACGATAGCGCAGGCCAGGGTGGAGGTCACATCACCGACCACCAACACCAGATCCGCAGGATTGGCCATCAGCTCTTTTTCGAATGCCACCATAATGGCCGCCGTCTGCTGTGCCTGTGTACCGCCGCCCCCACCAAGATGCACATCTGGGGCCGGGATATTCAATTCCTCAAAAAAGGTCGCACTCATCTTTTCATCGTAATGCTGACCGGTGTGGACCAGGCGGAAACTGACTTGTCCACCGCCCGACTGCGCCGCCTGGATGGCATGCACAATCGGCGCTATTTTCATAAAATTAGGCCGTGCACCGGCTATAAGGGTCAATTTATGCGGATGTTTCCCGGTATGTTCCTCGTTTAAGTGATTAGACCAATTCATGATAAATCTGTGTTAAATGTTTGGTTACTTCTTTTATATCGTGAATGTTTTCAGCAAAAGCTCTGGATGCCAGGCTCAGGTCCTTTAGCTTTTCCCGATTTGAAATCAATTCCCGGATAGTTTCTAAAACATGGTCCCTCGTGACGTTCACAATTGGAATTTGGTTGGCAAAATCTATATATTGTAAATACCGGCTGTCGATAAAGCAGGCAGTGGGACAACCCGTAGCCATCGCCTCAATAGATGCGGTACCATACCAGCCGATCGAAATCTGATCGATGAAAATATGCGATCGCTGGTATTCAGCAATTAATTCTGTATGCGTAATATCTCTAACCAAATTAATTTCAATAGGATAACCCTCAGCTTTTAAGCTTTCCAGAGCAGCAAGAATATAAGTCGTCCCTTTAAACTCCATATCTGTAGGTGCGTGCATAATGATCAACCTACCGCTAAAATCCTTTTCCCTAAATGCAAACCTTGTCAAATCGACGCCTAATGGAAGTACTTTCGAACCTGGAACATACTCCACATAACAAGGCGCGCAAACCAATTGAACATCGGCGTATCTGCGATGCGTAAGAATACGCTGCTTTTTATCAAGTTCGCCTTTTCCCAAACTAAGTGCGAAACGATGCGTTTTAGACAAACTATAGCGTTCTACCACCGTTGCATAATCCATCACATCACTCCCCAGGTATTCAAATACCAGCCTTTTCTTGAACAAACGGTACAGCGGCAAATCCCACTGTCCCGGAACAAGCGTACTGCCGAAGTAAAAATGAAAAGTATTGTATCTGAAAAACCAAAAAGCGAGTCTTATCCAGTTCCATCCATGCTTAAAAATCTTGGCAAACAAGCTACCCCCGTGAAGTAACTCCACATCTGTCTGCCTTTTAAATTTATCATAAGTCGTCACAGAAATTGCATCAATTCCCGATCTCCGCAATTCTAGGGAAAACAGCCCTGCCTGGGTCCCATAATTAGAAAACCCGTGGAAAACCTTGAGCGTCCGTTTTCTTTTTATTCTTCTCATGAGCTGGATTCTCCTTTTGACGACGTAGGTTCTACGCCCTTTTTATGGCTGTTCTTCATCAAGAATCGCCTATAGACTTTCTTCAGTCCTAAGCGTTTATCGATTTCGTATAAAGAAAATGCCGAAGAACACAAAAAGAATATAGCTCCTGCGGGATAGGCCCACACACTCTTTATCAATATAACCGACAAAAAACACAGGAGTCCAAGGCCGCATTGAACAAAAAAGACGAGGATAAAAACCCTGTCGAAAGAGAAGCCATACAGCTTTTTAGTAACGATAATGACGTGTAGCAGGTAACACAAATAGCCCGCAAGAAAAGAAGCCCCTAAACCTGTAAGTCCCCAGAAATAATATCCCAAAATATTAAAAGCCAACAGGTAGACGCTTGCGATGAGCTCGTTCCAAAAGAAAACCTTCGATGCTCCTTTTGCCAGTATCAAAAAAGCAAGGGCCCAGGAGCTTGCCTTAAAAAACATACCCAAAGCCAGCCAAAGTACCATATCAGTAATAGGGGAGAACTGATGTGAATACAATAAAACGACCAGCCATTTGGCAGATATCAGGAAAAAACAAATGATCGGAGCGATGAGCAGTATAGCGGTTTCCGCCTGCTGATTGATTTCCTGCCCTGCTTTTTCAGGGTCATGTGCTACTGCAGAAAGCCTTGGATAATAGTCCGCTGATAAAGCCGTAAAGATCAGCCCAACATATGAATTGATAATAGCAAAGCCTGCATTATAAAAGCCAACGTCCTCAAGCGACCCTGTCCTTGTGATAAAAACTCTGAGCACATACGCAGTACCCATCGCAATCAAACCTGTCAGACTGAGCATAAAACCCATCATTAGCATCCCCTTGCCTTCCTGCCATATCGTCCGCCAGCCCATGTCTACATTCCTGACCGGCACCTTCTGTGCAAAATACCAGGTAAGCAGCAACCCACTGATCGCCGTGATCAGAATAGCCGGTACAATTCCCCTATTCACAAAGAAATAATATAGGGGTATAGACACGATCAATCCAATGACCGCTCCGATCAAATCAGATTGTGCCATGTATTTCACCTTTCTCATTCCGCGCAGGATGACCCCTTGTCCGGCACTGATCTGAGTGATCAATAAAGTAACTGAAAGTATTGCAAAAGCCACAGTATAATCCCTGTTACCGAAAGTCAGTTCACTCAACCAGGGGGATAGGATCAGTGCCGTAATAAATCCCAGCAAGCCGGTGATCCATACCCACTTCCTGAAAACCGTTACGATCAGCGAAACCTGTTCGTCCGAGCCGGTTCCATGCGCTGCTGCTACATTCTTAACCGCACTGGTTGCAAGACCAAAATTGCTCAGTCCCCCCACCAGCCCGAGGGTGGCCGTCAGCATCGAACTGACCCCCATCCCGGCCGGGCCAAGCAACACCGCGATGAATTTCGAACGGACCACATTAATCAATATCTTGAATACCTGTACCCCGCCAAAAACAGCCGTTGTCTTAAAAATACCTTTATATCCCTCGGTTTTCATTGTTTCAGCTGAAGGCTTTCCTGTTCATATTCTATCCCATCAAGCCCTGAAAAAAAGCTTTCCAACACATCACATACTTCGTATGCTTCCGCCGCTGTCATACCTGGCCACAAAGGGATGCTCAGACTGGTATTCGCCAGTTCTTCTGCTATAGGGAAATCTCCCTTTTTGTAGCCCAGCCCGGCGTAAGCCTGCTGTAAATATGGCGGAATCGGATAATGGATCAATGTCCCGATACCCTTGCCTGTCAAATAGTGCTGCAATTCGTCTCTCTGAGCGGTACGGATCACATATAGGTGATACACATGTGTAGCCTGCGGGTGTACATATGGCAACACCAGGTCACCCAGTCCCTTCAACCGCTCATTGTATATCGCAGCAATATCCCTGCGCTGTTCGGTAAAAGGCGATAAATGCTTCAATTTGACAGACAAAAAAGCAGCCTGAAGCTCATCCAAACGCATATTATGTCCGATCACTTCATTGTTGTATTTCACTTTAGAGCCGTAATTGCGCAACACGCTTACCTTTTCTGCAAGCAGGGCATCATTGGTCGTTACTGCCCCGGCATCGCCCAAAGCACCCAGGTTCTTACCCGGATAAAAGCTTACGGCATTTACATGTCCGAAGCTACCTGTCATCTGGTTCTGAAAAGAAGCCCCATGTGCCTGCGCGTTGTCCTCCACCACATATAGTCCCTGCTGTTGCGCCAAAAGCATAATCTCATTCATCTCACAAGCCTGGCCATAGAGGTGCACCGGTATCACGGCCTTTGTTTTTAGCCCGATGGCTGCCCGCAGATTGTCCGGAGACAGGTTGTACGTCCGCGGATCGGGTTCCACAAAAACAGGCGTTGCACCCGTATACGACACCGCAAGCGCTGTTGCGATATAGGTATTGGAAGGAACGATCACCTCGTCTCCCTCCCCGATACCCAAAACCTTCAGGGAGAGATAAAGTGCATCAAGACCATTACTGACCCCCACGGTATGTTTCACATCATTAAATGCAGCATACTCCTTTTCAAATTGAGAAAGGTACCGGCCCATAATATACCAGTTGCTGTCGTAAACATCCTGAAATGCCTGCCGCATTTCTTCCCTTATACGATCGTGCTGAACTTTAAAATTTAAAAATGGAATCTTCATATTGGATCAATTCATTGTTTACTACTGTCCACTCACTATTAGTATGGTCTATGTATTTATCACCCATCCGCTTCATTCTACTGCCATCGTCATTTACCCAGCTTACAATCCTGGCAGGGTTACCCATCACCAGGGCCCTGTCAGGAACATCTTTGGTGACTACTGAGCCTGCTGCGACCATCGCATATTCACCGATGGTAATAGCACCTAATACAACAGCCCCAGCACCTAGTGATGCATTTTTCTTCAGTATTGTCTTCTGAAATTCCTCCGGATACTGTTTAGAACGCGGATATTTATCATTGGTAAAGGTTACATTGGGACCAATAAATACATCATCGGCCACCTGGATACCAGACCATAAATACACCCCTGATTTGACGGTCACATTATTTCCTATCCGCACACCGCTTTCTATAAAAGTGTGACAGTTGACGTTGCAGTTTTCTCCAATCACCACGTCCTCCATGATGACTGCAAATTGCCAGACCCTTGTCTTCATACCTATTTGCTTGCTTTTCACATCAGCCAACGCATGTATCATAGTGCTTTATAATTTAAGTATCCTTCATAATCCCGGATGTAATCCGCTTCATTATAGGCATGTGAGGCCATCACCAGGCAGATCGACCCACTTGAAAAATTGATTTCGGATGCCCAGATCCCCGGTGGAATATGCAGGCCCATATTGGGCCTGTTCAGCATCACCTGGCGCTGTGTCTTTCCATCATTCAGCAGCACCTCATAGGCACCGCTAGCTGCCACCAAAAACTGGTGACAGTCTTTATGGGCATGCGCCCCCCTGGATTCTCCTCCCGGGATATCATATAAATAGAAAACACGCCTCACTTCAAAGGGAATATCCTTATCGTTATTTATAGCGGTAATATGGCCGTTTCTATCGCCCAGTTGGTTCAGATAAATCAGCGCACAATCAAAAACAGTAGTTTTACTATTCATCTTATTAATTTGACATCAAACTTTGATCACGTATATAATCCTCTGCCTGGTATTGCATACTCGACAGATGCAGACTTAAAGAATTGGTAGAAAAATTCTCTGTATGACGCCAGGTTAATGGCGGCAGATACAGGCCATAGTACGAACGGTTCAAATGATACCTGTCGGTGGAGCCATCTGCATGGGTAATCACCACATCAAAGCTCCCGCTCAACGCAATAATTACTTCTTCCTGCTCTTTATAGGCATGTCCTCCCCTGCGTTCTCCTCCTGGCACATCGTACGTCCAAAATACCCTTTGGATCTCGAACGGGATACAGTTCGGATTCTGAAGAAAGGTCAGGTTGCCCCTGGGATCCATCACTTTAGGAAAATCAATTAATTTTACCATTATCTTTTATCTATATTATCCTATGCGCCTCGCGGCGGCAAAAAAACCATTAACTTATTGCTTGCAGTTCAACCATATTCCTAAAACCCGGACTATCTGCTTTCAGTTCAGCAAAGTTGCCCGCTCCGACAATCCGGCCCTGATCAAGGTAAATGATCCGGTCTGCGTTTTTTACCGTCGATAGACGGTGTGCAATGCAAACGATCGTCACCCTGCCTTTCAGCATTGCTATACTTTCCTGTATTTCCCGCTCTGTATGTGAATCCATCGCAGAGGTCGCTTCATCCATGATCAGCAGGTCCACATCTTTAAAAAGTTCCCTGGCCATAGCCATACGCTGCTTTTGTCCGCCACTCAGGTTGATCCCGTTCGTACCCAGCTGCTGATCTTCGCCCTGCGTGGCCACAAAAGACCAGATCGCAGCAGCCTCACAGGCCTTTCTAAAATTAATCAGGTTTTCGGCTGTCTTTTCTGCCCATAGGGTGATATTATTGAATACCGTATCGTTAAAAATGACCGGATCCTGTGTGATATAGCCAATACGCTGCTGATAAGAAGTCAGGTCTATATACTGCATGCTGAACCCATCGACACGCAGCAGCCCGGCAGTAGGCGTCAATAAGCCAGTGATCAGGTTGGCCAGCGTTGACTTTCCACTACCGCTTGGGCCCACAAGCGCAATAAACTCGTTTTTCTGTATAGAGAGCGACACACCTCTAAGCACTTCCTTATTATTATATCCAAAGCGGATATCTTCCAATTGGATCCTTCTGTTCAGCCGGTGCAAGGGCATACCCTCAGAAATTTCTTTATTTTCCTCAAAATTATGGACCAGCTCATCTGTATTTTCCAGTGAACCCGCCACACTTAAAAATGCATTCCAGGCCGTTTGATATTGCATCAGGGACGACAAGGCACGGTAGAAGAACAACAAGCTCACCAGGATGGTCGCAAAAGGTACATTCAGCAAACTCACCTGGAGCAGGATGACCGCACTCAATACGACAATACTCAGGGGCTCCCTGGATGCACTAAGGAAGACCGACAGAATACCAATCTTCCTGTTATTTAACTCTATAGATGAAATTTGTCTGTTAAGCTTACGCTGATAAGTAAGAATAGTGGCCGTGGCCTTCAGGTACTTATAGGTGGTCATAAACTCTGCAATCAGCCCTTGAAATGTACTGTTGCCATCTGTCAGCTGACGCGAAACACCCTTTGTCTTTTTATAGATCCGACGATACAACAGATCAATAATCATCCCGCCCAGGCAGACCATCAAGGCAAACTTCCAGTTCAACAAGAAAGCAAACGACACATATACCCCGATCAATATGAGGTGCTGAAAGGTCTGAAAGTACGACTGGCAGGCTTTCGCCACACGTTCGATCTCGGTCGTCAGTGTATTCTGGATCCGGCCGGTATCCGCCTGCGTAAAGTATCCGTAGTTCAGTTCGCACAGCACCTTCACACTTTTCAACCTGATCTTTTTTATAAAATATTGCTGGGCAGCCACCTGGTAAGCACCCTTGAAGTAATATGCGATCCCTTTGAGGACAAAAAACACAGTGATAAACAATAGCGTCCCCGTCAGGTTAATGCTTAGTCCCGTTTGTTCAAGCCAGTCTAACACAAAACCAAACTTTCCCGCTTCAGGACCATCCGCTGCCGGTGTTCCGCCAGCCAGATGCAGCAATGGCAGAAACATACTCAGGCCCAGCCCGTCCAGTACACCAACCAGCAGATTAAGAACAACAATAATGAACACTCTTTCTTTAAGGTACCCTTTGAAAAACTGGAGATAATGAAATCGTTTTTTAATAGCCCCTATCATGCTCCTAACTCCCCTTTTTTCGGTTAAACATCCTTTTCCAAAACGGCAGGGTTTCGCTGACATCGTGGTAACCGTACCCATACTGCTGATTCAGCGCCACTTCCATATCATTATAAATGATATATGACCTTTTAATCAATCCTTTATCGATCATGCTGTTCAGATAGTCGATGGAACTCCACTCTGAAAACAGGTGCCTGAATATGTAAAAGTTTAAATCCGTGATCTTAAAGATGTCAATCGTTTCCGACACGAAACCGGCCGGCGGACAATCCAAAATAACCACATCATACATCGACCTCAATTCTGCGACCATCTCCCTGAACGTAGGCCGTGCAATCAGCTCAGCAGGATTCGGAGGCAGCGGCCCGGACAATAAAATATCCAGGTTTTCGAAGCCCGACGGCTTGATCATCTCTGCCAGACCTGCATTTCCAATCAGGTAATTGCTTACGCCGATATCATTGTTCAGGCAGAAATGCTCGGCAATCTTAGGCATCCGGAGGTCCATACCTACCAAAATGGATTTCTTACCGCTAAGCGCATAAACTGCCGCCGTATTCAGGGAACAGAAGGTCTTTCCTTCACCCGCTTTTCCACTGGTGAATGCGATGACCAAACTATCGACAGGGTTGTGCAAAAATTGAATGCTTGCCCGTATATTTCTGAAATTTTCACTGATAAAAGACCGGGGCGAATTGATCACGACATTCCCTGCATCCTTACCGGCATTACGAAACACGACACCCAATACCGGTGCAGAAACTCTTCTCTCCAATAGCTTCACATCATAGATGCGCTTATCAAAAGCATTTCTGACAAAAATCAAAAGCACAGGGATCAGCACACCCAGGGCCAGGGCCATCACATAGTTTTTAAAAGGGACGGGGGATAACATGCCTCCTTTCTGACGGGACAGATCCAGGATCTGACTGGAGGGCACATTACTGGCACTGGTGATCTCTGCTTCTGAGCGTTTTTGAAGCAGATAAGTATATATATTTTCGCTGATCGTAAACTGGCGCTGTATGCTCAATAAATTTCTTTCCACTTCCGGCATGGTATCCATTTCCCCGCTGAGTTTAGCAATCCTGGTATTTACGTCCTTTAAGGACAGTTTGGCCATACTCAGCGAACGCCTCAAATTCTCCCGCACCGTCTCCATCAGAGACTCATATTTAAATTCCAGTTCCTTTAAAGCCTGGTTGTCTTTCGAAAGTACTTCTTTGAGCCTGGCTCTTTTGCTTTGTACTTCCAGAAGTTCCGGGATCAGCTTTTCCAGTACAGTCTCTTCAATACCGATAGAAGAGGGCACCACCAGCTGGGCCACCTTATCCTGAACCAGGTAGGCCAATGTGCTTTCATAATATTTTACTTTCAGAGAGATAGAGGCTCCGTTATCCTGCAAGCCAGCGATCCTGGAGTACACCACACTTCCCTGTTCCTTCAGATCGAAGGTCTCATTTTTTGTACGGTAGGACTGCAATTTATCTTCAAAAAATACCAGCGAATCGGTAATGCTCTTCAGCTGTTCTTTGATAAAAGCAGCGGTATTGATGGAGGTCTGGTTTTTCAACTGCAACTCTCTTTCCTGGTAGGCCGCCACGATCTTGTTGATATAGGCCTTGTCTTTGGCTACGGTCTGACTTTCCATTGCGAGCAATAAGATAGACGATTCCTTCTTCAACAAGTCTACTTTCAGACGTTTACTATATTGCTCGGCCAGGTCATAGTCTGATTTGAGCCGGAACGAAAAGTCTACATTTTCTCTTTCCACCCCGGGCACCAGCACCACCCTGAAACGGTAATTCTTAGCCTCAATCCATTGATTCAGCTGGTAATTGCCATTTATATTTAGCTTACCTGCATTTAAAGGAAACTTGTTGTCTCTTGCACGGGGGTGGTACATCGCGATCGCACCCTTATCCAGTACCAGCGAAAAGTTCAGGCTATCGGTGAAATGAACTTCAAACTCCCCGCCCAATACCTGCCTGTGCTGCCAATCTACCTCTATCGCATAGGGAAGGCCACGGTATACCTCATAGTATCTCCAGAAGTTCTTCCTAAAATATTCTACATTAAAATCGAGTTCCTGTATCGCATTCAGCGAAAGTGTAAAAGAGTTTAGTACAGCAATCTCATTCTCTATACTGCTTTGCACCTTGATCCCAAAGTTTTGAAACAAATCAGTGGGTTCCGCCCCTTTGTCCTTCTTTATTTCGAGTGTAGCCGCCACCTGATAGGTCGGGTTGGCTTTTTTCACCATAACATAAGCGACGATGAGGTTGAAAATAATGAAACATCCGATATAGGGCCATATTTTCAGTACATCAGCGATCAATTTCCTGATATCGCTGTTTTCATCTGTCTGCTCCGGGTACCTATTTTCAGTTTCGGCTTTCATGTTACTTGATTAGTCCAATGATTAAAGCCGCCGCACTGAGGGTGGTCACTAAGATCTGCAGGGTCTGTCCGGTTGTCGCACCGGCACCAAATTCCCTGACCCTCATCGGGGCCGCATAGAGCTGATCGTTTGGCTGGATAAAATAATAGGGTGAAGTCACGATATCCCGTTTATTGAGATCCAGCATATGAATCCTGGTTCCCTCCGGGTATTGCCTCAGCAACATGATCTTACTTCTTTTGGCTTCGATGGTCATGTCTCCCGCGGTTGCGATCGCTTCAAAAATCGTCATCCGTTCCTGGAGTACGACATACCGGCCGGGCTTCCTGAACTCTCCGAAAGTACTGAACCTGATCCCGCCAAGTTTCACATTCACATAAAGGTTCTCATCTGAGGATTTCCTGAAGTATATGCCCAATTTTTTTGTGATGGTCGCTTCTGCTTCCACCAGGGTTAGGCCCATGACGCTGATCTTCCCAATAAAAGGGAGCTTGATCTCTCCCTGCTGATCGACCGTATATCCCGTCATATAATAGGCATCTCCCGCCCCCTGGTTCGCCCCCATCTGACCGCCGGATTGCACGAACTGATCCGGATTTCTTAAGCCAAAGACCGAGTTCATCTCCATGATGGTGGTTTTGATCTGCACTTCAATAATGTCATTGTACTGAAGCCTGTACACAGGTATCGAATAGCTGATCAGGGAATCGATTTCTATCGGTAAGCCCCGTTTATTCTGCTGCAAATAAGTAATACGCTTATTCGGTATGCAGGAGGTAAACAGCATGCCCCATATCAGTAACATGAGCAGCAACAACGAAGAGGGCTTTTTAGTAAACATACAGCTGAAAAAAATATTATCCCAAACAATAATTAGTATTAAAAAACCTACACTATAGATAGATTTCAAACATAATTAGTGTAAATCAAATGTATCGCTTTAATCAGGCTGATTAAATTAAATGAAACACAAGGACTTTAATTGTAAATTAAATGCATTGTTCTTACGAATACCTACATTTTATTATCATTTTGTTGCACATCCTCCATAGAATGCCCTAAACCAAAAAATCCTGAAAAAATAAATCTTCAGGATCTTGTAGTCTTAGCTGCATCTATTATCTAATAGGACTAAAAATTAACTTCTTTAATATGTTTAATAATTTGCTCGTAAACATCCATAGGGAATACCGCAGGCTGTCCATACCAGAAAAATGATCCTGCGCCTTCGTAAGTACCCGCGCGGATATGGGCTGAAGTGGGCAGATAACTCGACACATCGTTACAATATCCGGCCACACTCACCAGCTTGTCCGGCCACAATGCTTTGATGCCCAAGCTATAGCTCGTGGTCACCTCACGGGACAATCCCAGCAGCTTCCAGTTGCCGATATTGATCGTCTGCACATACACCGGCATCTCTTTCTGCATTTTATTTGCCGCTGCCCGCTTCAGCATCAGGTCTGCCCAGCGCACATTTTTTTCCAGGTTCACATCTTTCGTATCCTGATCATTTTCCTTACGGAAAGCTTCTATTTTTTCCCGGCTCCAGGGCTCCACGGCAAAGCCAACAGAATCCATATGAAAATTGATCGTCCCATCCAGCTTCAGCAGATCCTGCGACAATATCCTGCGTACATCCTCAGCCAGCTGTTTTCCTGTTTCTTCATGGTCCGCGCTGACTGGGTTGATGTCTCCTGCACAGCCTTGCAAAAACATAGTTTGCAAATGACCATCCTGCTCTAAAGCCCTTCGCGCAGCACCGGGATAGTTCGCGCTCAGGGTAAAACCTTCTGCACCTTCATTCCGAAATACCGGATGACAGCCAGTCAGGAAAACCAATTTCTTTTCGTTTCCTTTTACAGCGGCTATACTTAGTACATCCAAATCATTGTCATATGGCGCATCCTTTCCGGTCAAACTTCGATTGTGTCCAATAGCAGTCTTTCCCCTTCCGAAAGATAGAACAGCAGGCTTTCTGCTTTTCATCGCAAGCGCAACGGATTTCAACACTGCCGGCCGCACTACCCCCTTCAGGTAGGCCGTATCCGGCAATTGATGGCTGCCCCAGGTTGTCCAATCCTGCGTGGAAGGTGCAAAATGGGTATGTGAAGCATTGAGCAGCACAGCTTCAGGCTTCAGGCCAAATTTCTTTTGAAGCTCCCGTTTGATCGAGGCAATAAAATCCATGTTAAAACCACATAAATCTGCCCCCACCAATACTACAGTCTGATCCTTGTCACTGATGGCCACCGCCCGTACCGATAGATCACCTTCTGAATGGTGCACAGCCTTCAGCGCCCTTCCCTCCTTGCTTAGCCCGTACAACCTGTCCTTTACCACCGCGATATCCACAATCTCTATCCCATCCCAAAGCAAATTTGTCTTCGCAAAAAGAACCCAATCGGAATTCAGACCACTATAATCCAGCCTGTACAATTCATTCGCGTCAGTCAGGGCAATCAACCGGTCTTTATATTCGACTACATTAAGCATGCCTTTCGGAAACCGGCCGGCTTTCACCAAGGGGTCCCATCTATGGGAAAGTTTTCTGGCTTTAAACGTAAAAGGCATTACCTCTGCCAGTCTCCATCCCAGGCTAAAGCGTCCGCCCCGGGGATACCCGTAACCAGCCAGCGATACGGAAAAAATATCAGTACCCGGCTCCAGGCTTACCTCTGCCATTCCAGCCCGGTAAATGGTCTGTGAGCCAGCAGTAAAACAGGTCGTCAGCATCAAGCTGGCGCCTAAAAAAAACTTAGTCAATACGCATTTCATCATTAGGATCTATACTTAATTTTCCATCACGGATTCACGAATAAGGTTGTCGTGCTCACACTTCTCTTGCCCGAAGGGGTGATCACCACCGATTTCATCTGCCGCTTTTCGCCCTTCTTTAAAATGATATCAATGGGCTTCTCGTAAAGATAGTCTGTTTCCCGGGCATCCTGTCCTTCAAAATTATAATAGATTTTGCCGCCTTCTACCGAGGGCTTCAAAGTGATGTTAAAGCTATTGCCCTTTAAAGTGGTATCGCTGACACCTATAGGGCCCGGTACCCGGTATATCAAATCTGCACGGTCCAGTACGGCCAGGTGCTTCGGCAAACGGTGTTCAAAAAAATCAGTTGCATTTTTACGTGCCACAGGTGTCCAGGCAATTTCAGCCAGGGCCATTAACCTGGGATACAACATATACTCCACCTTACGGTGTGTATCCATATGTTCTGTCCAGATCGGGGCTTCCACCCCGATGATGTGTTTCTTTTGCGCTTCTGTAAGCTCAGCTGGAGTGGGGTCATAGTTATACACTCTTTCAGCAGGGTTATATCCCCAACCGATCGCCAGCGGCTCCAGAGGGCGGGGACCTTGCAGGAAGTCGAAATATACATGCGACATTGGCGCCATGACCACGTCATGTCCTTCCTGCGCCGACTTAATCCCTTCTTCGATACTCCGCCAGGCCATTACTGTCGCATTTGGGGCCAGACCTCCTTCACGGATCTCATCCCAGCCGACGATCCGTCTTCCTTTGTCATTTACAAACTTCTCAATACGCTTTACAAAATAACTCTGCAGCTCAAATTCATTTTTCAAACCTTCATCCTTTATCCGCTTCTGGCAATACTTACAGGCCTCCCAGCGTTTTTTCGGACACTCGTCCCCGCCAATATGGATATACTTTGAAGGAAACAAAGCCATCACCTCGGTCAATACATCCTCCAGAAAACGAAAAGTCTCCTCCTTACCGCCACAATATACATCTTCAAATATGCCCCAACTCTGTGCCACCTTGAAAGGGCCCGGATGATCACCGCAAGCCAGTTCCGGGTAGGCTGCCAGTGCCGCCAGGGAATGTCCTGGCAACTCAATCTCCGGAATTACGGTTACCTTTCTTTCCGCAGCATAGGCCACGATCTCTTTAATCTCCTCCTGGGTATAAAATCCTCCATACGGGAGATGATCCTGACCGTTTAGCGAGTCTGCATAATGACTGACCTGTGTGCTTTCCCTGAAAGCACCAACAGAAGTCAGTTTAGGATATTTCTTAATTTCAATCCTCCAGCCATGATCTTCTGTCAGGTGCCAGTGGTATACATTCATTTTATATTTGGCCAGCATCTCGATCTGGCTCTTGATAAAAGATACAGGGTAGATGTGATAACCCACATCCTGCATGATCCCCCTGAAAGCATACCTGGGCCTGTCGGCAATCTCAGCAGCGGGCAACTGCAACACCCCCTCTTTAGTCTTAATCATTTGAAGGAGCGTCTGCAACCCATAAAAAAGGCCGGCGTCATCCCCTTTTATCGATACGCCCGAATCGTCAGACCCCAGTGTATAAGCCTCCTCTCCAATTGCGGTATCCAATACGAAAGCAATCGCATTCTTAGCCCCATTTCCCTGCTTCAGGGAAAGTTGCAGACCATAATTTTTCTTTATAAAATCCTGCAACTGACCAGCAGTCTTCCTGGATGCTTCATCAGCATAGCGCAGCTGTGTTTTCGCGTTAAATTTAAAAGTGCCGGCGTTCAGCTTTACTTCTGACGGAGCAGGGATCACCGTCAGCGGCGCCGGCCCTTTTTGCGACCATGCCGCATAGGGGGACAGCAACAATATAAAAAACAAACATTTCAATTTTTGCATAGAAGGCCTTTTAAACAGATTTAGCAGATAAATTCTCCAGCGCGTCTTTTACTGAACCATGCTTCAGCAGCAATGTTTTAGCTTCTTCATAGTTGCTTAAGCCTGACTTATCCATCAGCATGCGAACGGCACGGTCTGTTATTTTGTCGTTGATCAGTTTTACATTGACCATACTGTTGCCTTGCACCCTGCCCATTAGGGTCATTGTTGTGGTCGAGATCATGTCAAAGATCATCTTCTGCGCCGTTCCGCATTTCATCCTGGTACTGCCCGTAATAAACTCAGGACCAGTGATCACTTCTACCGGGTAATCTGCCTGCGCAGCGATGACCGACTGTGGATTGCTCACGATACAGCCTGTCACAATCTGGTTCTCCCTGCATTTCTTCAGGCCTTCCAGCACAAACGGTGTACTCCCGCTGGCTGAGATACCTACCACGATGTCTTCAGGTGATATATTTGCTTCGCTCAGTTTTATCCAGGCCTCGTTTACGTCATCTTCCATCTCTTCCAGGGCATCCACCAAATGGTCCGCACCACCTGCCAGGATCACATTCACGACTCCCTTGTCCACACCAAATGTCGTGGGCAATTCGATTACATCAAGTACGGATAGCCTGCCGCCGCTTCCGGCACCGATGTAAAACATTCTGCCGCCCGCGGAGAGTTTTCCAACGATCTGTGAGATCAGTGCATTGATTTGCGGCAATGCCTTTTCAATAGCGATAGCTACTTTAGCATCTTCCTGGTTGATATAGCGGGTCAGTTCCTCCACTGTTTTAGTTTCCAGGTTATCATATAATGATGTCTGTTCGGTAATTCTTATCATATCTGTCTTTAATAGTATTTGCTTATTTTGTTAATTCCGTATTGTTGGCGTAAGTTTTCATCATTCTGGCCGCGTATTTCTTATACATCTGTGCAGATACCGCAGCAGGGTCACCCTTCGGCTGGTCAGTATACAGCTCTCTGCCGTTTACCCAGTTCCATTCCCATACTTTCATGCGTTCTTCAAAAGCTTTCTGATCAAAAGGTTTACCCTGCTCCAGCGCTGTGCGGGTTTCAGTGATGAAGGCCGACCATCTTTTGCCATAAAAACCGCTGAATAAACCCGCCCATTGCTTATTGGCATATTCATGCAGCGAGGCATCCTTACCACCCCAGAGGGTGATGATGTTGCGGGCATTCATTTCATACAACCGGCTTTCCTTTTCATTCGTGCCCCATTTCTTTGCTTCATTGAGCCATTTGCCCAGCAAGAAATCGGAGCGTGTGCCCATTAGCTTATCCATATCAGCAATCAGCACCAGAAACTCTTCCGTATGTTGACGGTAGGCTTTGACGTCCTTGTTCTTAAAATCTTTAGCAAACTGACGCTGCAGGGCAGTCGCATAATTGGCCATGACCTGCCGCCCTATCGTCACCACATCATATTGGTAGCAATCGTTGCGTTTGAAGCTTTCCGATGCGTTGAGCATATGCGTCCAGGCCGGCAGTAGTTTAGCCGCAGGATAAGGGATATCTGTAATCGTCCAGCCAGCATCTTTTTCATGTGTAGGCCTGCCGGTGATGATGGTTTCATAGCTTCCTTCCTGGGCATATACCGTTTGGTGCAGGATGTCCCAGGCCTTTTCCGTCTCCGTGTTTCTTTTGCCGTAGCGGTTGCGGGCATAGTCTTTCAGCCAGTCCTTCACGTTGATCACCTGGTCGTTCCACACATGGTCCAGCATGAGCGAATATACTACCGGATTTTGCTCTATTCCTTCCGGAACCAGGCCGATGCCCGACAGGCGCCCGCGGTTCGGGTCGTGCACCATCTCTGCAGGCTCCCGTCCTATATAATCCAGGTTGCCAAACAGCGGGTTCTTTCCGCCAAAATTATGAAGCATACACCAGATCCATTGCTTGCCGTAGAAAGCATCCGTTTTGGTCCATATCGGCTGCTCATCCGCAAAGAGGTCCAGGATAATCAGGTTGTTGTCAGGCACCCCGCTCAGGTAGTTCTTCACCACCTCCGGTTTCCAAAAATCACGCTTGTCCCAAAACATCCAGCCCTGCATTACCCATACCGCTTTAGGGTCGGCTTTTGCCATTCCCTGATATACCGCAGCGCCTATTTTTCTTACATAAGATGTATCTGTATAAGGCAGGTACATCTCGTTGAAGGTATCTGCGCCATATAAGTGGTCGGCATTTCCAAAAGCCTTATCCTGTTCTGCCATAAATTTATCTGCGATCTGCTGGAAGAGCGGATCATCCGGATGCAATATATAGGTATCCGCGAAGCGCCCCTCCCAGTTCAGCTTGTCTACCTTCGCGTTCGGGTAGCGATCCTTAAAAGTCGGTGGCACATGCCCGCTGAAAGCAGGCAGGATTGGCCGCATGCCCAAAGCACGCTCCCGGTCCAGTATCTGCTTTTGTAAAACTTCATGACTTTCCATCCAACTTTTCGGTAGTGGCCCGTTCAGTCCGTCGATATTTCCTGCCCAAAACCACATAAAATAAGCCGGGCCGGTAAAGAAAGCATCCATATCGCGGTCGCCAAAACCCATACTGCGGTATACGCGGTCCCATAAGGCATTTTGCCCGGTCATCGCCAAAGGCATATTGATGCCATTGAGCGCCATAAAGTCGATCTCCCATTCCCAGCGCTTCCAGTCCCACCAGGAGGACGTGTAATTGAAGGTACAATAGTTAAAATAATGACGGTAATCGTGCGGTGTCACTTTGCGCACCTTGCTTTTCACCATCGGGAAAGGTTTAGGAATTTCCAGATTGGTGCCGTTCCAGCTCATATCACAATGTGCATAGTTCTTTAGCCAGTAGTTGAGCGCACTCGCTACCGATACCCCATTGTTCCCTTTCAGCAGGATCTTGTCGCCCTTGTTTTCCAGTTCAAATACATCCCTGTCATTTTCCTTAGGAATATAGGCCACCTCAAATTTACCCGCATACGCAGGCAAAATCCTTTTGATCAGGGCGTAGGCCGCTTCCTTATTAAGCTCGGCTTCCGCATTCCCCTGCGCAGAAGCCCTCGCCCCCGTCAGTATAAATAGTAAAGCTCCGATATAAACAAATACTTTTCTCATAGTTTATTCATTTGTGTGTGTCTGTTAATTGTGCATCCCTTATAATTCCGGTCCGCTTTGTATCCCCTGGCTGGGTACACCATTGGTGATCACCGGCCAGTCATTTACCCAGTTGATTTTGTCGAGCATCAGCACCCGCCTGCTCGCACCGCTGGAAACCGTCCCGTTCGACTTGTCTATCGCATGGTACATCATCCAGTCTGTTCCCTTTTTGTCGGTAATGATCCTGGAGTTGTGGCCGGGCCCCGCATATTTAGCGTCACCTTGTAGCAATAGGGTGCCGTTCCCCCTTTGTGTAATGTTGTTTCCAGCCTGATCTAGGTATGGTCCCAGGAGATTCACTGAGCGTCCTACCCTTACGTTATAGGTACTCGAAGCACCGCTGCAACAGCTGCCCTTAGAACCTAAAAAGTAATAATAATTGTTGCGCTTATGGATCACCACTGCTTCAAAATCACCCGCCGCGATCTTGACTTTGTCGCTCATGTCTTTCAAGGCATAGCCATCCGCGGTCAGCTCCACCGCGAAAGTACCCTGTGTGGACAACGAGCTGTAGCTACCGAAGAACAGGTACTTTTTACCGCCTTCTTCATAATAAAAAGGGTCGATCGTATTGGGTACCCCGATCTCCGAACTCAGGAAAAGCTTGCCCCGGTCTGCGAAAGGCCCCGCAGGGCTATTGGACACTGCCAGTCCGATTCCCGGATCAGCATCCCCCCACAGGGAATAGGAGTAATACATATGGTACAGGTTATTTACCCTGACCACATCCACCGCCCATATCCCGCCCTGGTTTTTCCACAATGGCTTGGTTGTAAAAGCATTTCCCACCAGTGTCCATTTCGCCAGGTCCAGCGACCGTACGATGGGCACCAGCCTGTTGCCCTGACCGTCACCCCAGTTGTCTTCCGTGCCATAACCATAATACCATCCATCACCCGCCTTTACAATACTCGGATCCGCAAGTATCGGCTCAAATACAGGGTTCGTAAACTGGACAGTCTTAGGCTGTGGCTCAGCGCCTCCTTTTTCAGCCTCACCTGTTTCTTTGGGCTTGCTGCAGGCAGCCAATAACAACAGCAACACATAGGATGGGATGACAAATCTGCTTCGAATGATGGTCATACGCGTTATTATTTTTTTAATGGCCAAAAACCGACCGGGTTAAACTTATAGCGCCAGAGATCTCCATTGCTGTCCAGTCCGAGCAGATCATCGCCCGCAGCAAACACCAGTGTGTACATATCCCATCCACTGCCTACTTTCTTCCTGGCTCCAAACTCACCGGTCTCCGACAGCGGATACTGGTACATATCTCCATTGTTTTCCACAGAGATCAGGCTATTTTTATAGGCAAAGAGTTGCCTCGATGCATTCCAGCCCTGACCTATGCTTTTTATTTTGCCATAGTCAAAATTGCCGGCCGCATCCAGCGGATACATGTTCATATTGCCTGAAGCTTCTACCCCCAGCAGCAACCCTTTATAAGGAATGATTTTGGTAAAGATGCCCCAGCCCAGGCCCACATTCTTGCTGGCCCCAAAACCGCCGGCTGGCGAAATGGCATACTGGGTGATGTCGCCACCGCCACTTGCCCACCTGCCGATCAGGCGGTCGCCGCCAAAATAAAAGATCAGGTTGAAGATGTTCCAGCCCTGGCCGATCTGTCCCGGCGTACCAAAGGTGCCGTCCGCATTGGAAGGGTAGAGCAGAAGATTGCCCTCATTGGTTTTCCGGATCAGTTTGCCGTCAAAATCAAACATAATATTTCCTACACCTGCTGAGCCAAAGCTGATGGCCTTTTCACGCGGTACCTCTCCGGGTGCATAGGCACCTGTGATCAGGTAATAACTGGTCATCAGGTCGGTATTTATTTTTGCATTGGCCTCCCGGATACCCACCGGAAGGAGATAGGTCTGAAAAGGCAGCATAAAACCTTTGGTCTTGATCTTTAGGCTAAGTGCTCCCGTACTGCGGCTTCCGCTCGGAATGATTCCTTCCTCAGTCTGGATCTCATAGCTCCCTTCCGGCATCAACTGATAACTGGTACCATTCTTCAGATTGTATTCTGCTACTTTTGACGGATCGACCGCAAATTTCACTGCAATACGCTGGTTGTTGTCCTGACTACCGCCCAGATAGGCGTTGTACATAAAGCTATAGACGGAGTCAGAAATGCTCAGGCTTTTTTCTATTGGGTATTGGTTGGCCTGGGGCATATACAGCTGAGCATAATCCGCTGCGCCCGGCACATCCAGGTTGACCTGTACTTCTTTGGAGCAACCTGCTGCCAGCCCCGCCAGGGCCAGCACCATTATTTGAAATATTTTCTTCATTTTCGTTCGTTTAAGGTTACCATCCTGGATTTTGAGCCATGCTCGGGTTTTTATCGATCTCACTTTGCGGGATCGGGAACAGGTAATGTTTCGGTGCCTGGAACAGACGGGTTTCGATCAGTGTCCTTCTAAAGAAATTATCGTCCGTCAGCGAAGTTCCCGCAGCGACATTCATCCCGTAGATCGGGCCGTTGTCGGTTTGTGCTGCGATCTTCCAGCGGTGGCAATCAAAATACCGGTGGGTTTCAAAAGCCAGTTCCACCCTCCGCTCGTTGCGGATGCGCATCCTCATGTCTTCCTGTGAAAGACCTGTCGGCAGCCCCGGCATCCCGGCACGGCTACGGATGCGGTTGACCGCCCCATATACCTGCGCATTGGCCCCGCTGACCTCATTCAGTGCTTCCGCATAGTTGAGGTAAAACTCGCCCAGCCTAAAGAAGATCCAGGTCTTCAGCGCAAACCGGCTTTGCGTCAGGCTCACACCCGGGTCCATAAATTTCTTAAGCAAATAGCCCGTGGTGTTATAATCCCGACCCGCATTGCCCCTTCCGTCTGCACCCGATTGCCAGAACTGCAGGCGCCTGTCCATGAAGTAAGAGCCGTTAAAATTGATCGTTGCATACAATCTCGGATCGCGGTTTACATACATATTCCTGGTGCCTTCCAGCCACCGCCCTGCGGGATGCGCCGCCGCGGCATAGCCCGTCTCTACATAGCCTGATTGAGGGTTGATCACCGGAGAGCCATCTGCATTATAGCCGGACACCGGGATAGAACCATCTGCCATATTGTACGCGTCAATATGGTTTTGTGTCGGGTTCCAGCCGTTCCATCCACCCAGGCTACCCGGAAAGCCACATTTTTCCATCCAGCCATCTCTGCCCGAATTGCGTGCAAAAAGCACCTCTGTATTATTATTTTCTACAAATAATTGTTGGTAGTTTTTCACCGGATCGGTCGGATAGCGCTCAAAAAGTGCATAGCCTGCAGCCTCGCACTTGTCGATACAGTCTTTAGCGGCCGCAGCGGCAAGGCTCCATTTCTGTGCATCATATGTTTGTGAAAACAACTTCGTTCCCTGGTTGTCAGCTACCGCACGGTAGTCGGGGTTTCCATTCCAAAGCGGACTGGCATTATACAGCAGCACCCTCGCTTTCAGCGCCAATGTCGCAGCTGCAGTTGGTCTGCCCAGGTCGCGGCTGTCCACCACATTCATCGGCAACAGACCAATCGCACGGTCACACTCCCCCACTACAAAGGCCACACATTCCTCCAGGGGCTTACGCCTGATCTGCGTAAAATCATCCGCCACACCGGCGGCATAATCCATGATGGGCACCGGACCATAAATCCGCATCAGCTGAAAGTGATAGAAAGCCCTCAGAAAAGTAGCTTCCCCAATCCAGCGGTTTTTGGTGGTTTCCGTAAATTCGGCCGACAAAGGAGTCAGTTCAATATATTTCAGGAAGATATTGGCCTTGCGTATGCCTTCATACATATTGGCGTACAACTGCCCGGCTACATTAAAGGCATTCCAGCTGCCCTTGTTCATCATCTTTGAAAACTTCTCCGGCCAGGGGATGTTCATCTCATCAGAAGCGACAATAAAAGGGTTGATATCCGACATATCGGTAAAATAAATCTCGTTGGGCAGTCCCGCATAAATGTCGACCAGGAAGGCCTCCGCATACTTGCGTTGCAAAAATGCCTCTTCTATGGTAATGTCTTCTTCAGGGCTTTTGTCCAGAAAATCTTTCTTACAGCCTGAAAGCAACACAGACTGCAGGACCAAAACGGCCAATAGGATATATATATAATTTCTTTTCATCACAATCTATTTAAAATCAATCTGTAAACCCACATTCACGGAGCGCTGCAAAGGATAGGCACCTGTACCATCGTTCGATTCCGGGTCCATGATCTTGATATGGTCCCAGGTGGCCAGGTTCATCCCGTTAACAAACAAACGGATATTGTTGATCCCGATCCGGTTACTAAATCTTTTATCGAGCGTATACCCAATCTCTGCATTTCTCAAACGCAGGTAGTTCCCGTTTCTCATCCATACCGTCGAGTTGATAAAGTTATTGGGATTGTTGCCCACGTCTATCGCCGGGTACAGCGCATTGGGATTCGATGGGGTCCATCTGTTTTCATAATATTCCGACATCACATTGTTTACACCCAGCCCGTCATAGAATGGCCACATGGATGTACCGTTCAGGAAGATACTGGTCCTGGCTGCCCCGGTAAAATAAACACTCAGGTCAAATTTCTTAAACGAAACTGTACTTCCAAAACCAAAGGTCATCTCCGGCAAACGGGAAAAGCCCACCGGGATCTGATCAAACGAGTCAATCACCCCATCTCCGTTGATGTCCTTATATTTCGTATCCCCCACACGCACCTGCGAAAAGGTCTGTCTCGGGCTGGTTTCTATTTCCTCCTGTGACTGGAAAAAGCCATCAGCAATAAAAGCGAAAGATCTGCCAAGCGACAAGCCCTTCTCCGACAAGTAAGGGAATCGCTTCAGGGTTTCGTCATTTTCAATAATGGTATTCTTCGCATAGGTAAAATTGCCCCTAAAGGAATAGAAAAAGCCATTTGCCGTAGTATGCTTCACTTCTAATAAACCGTCAATTCCTTTATTTTTGATGCTCCCCAGGTTACCAAAGGGGATCGACCATGGGAAAAAACCGGCTGTAGCTGGCACCGTGCGTCTCTGCAGCAGGATATGATCACGCTGCTCATTAAATAGATCTACCTGAAGGTTTACGATATTGTTAAACAAGCTAAGATCTACGCCCAGGTTGTTCTTGTTGGCCGTTTCCCAGGTTACATCCGCATTACCGATGGCATTCTCCTCCATTCCATAAAGCAGTTCCTGACCAGGGCCAAAGTAATACGATTGTCCCTGGGTCCTGATGGTACTTAGAAATAAGAACCTGGAGCCGATCTGGTCATTTCCTACTTTACCATGCGAGGCCCTGATCTTCAATGAACTCACGAAAGGCACATCCCAAAATTCCTCGTTAGAGATGACCCAGCCGGCTGAGAAGGATGGAAAAAAGCCATAGCGTTTGCCTTTCGGGAAGTTTTCGGAACCATTATATCCAAAGTTCAGCTCGGCAAAATAGCGGTTGTTGTAGCCATAGGTGGCCCGTCCTGCCAGGCCCTGTCTCCTGTAAGGGATATTAAGGATCGAACTTCCCGCCGTCAGGTTTACATAATCCCGCTGGTTAAAAAGCAACATAGCCGTCACGTCATGCGCACCAAAGCAACGCTCATAATTGAGCTGCAGTTCATTATATAATGCCCGGTCACCCGCATTGCTGACGCTGTAACCCAGTGGCTGCTCTTCACGGAATGCGGCACTATACAGGTCTTCTCCTGTGATAGGGTCTTTTCCCAGGTAGCGTTTCACTTCAAAATCTTTCGGCCGCGCGTTGTTTGTCTGAGAGATGCGGTCATAGGAAAACAAGCCCCGGATAGACAGGCCTTTCGTGGTGAAGGACGACAAATCCCATTTGGCACCAAAGGTACCCTGGATGGTACTCCTGTCCTGAGTTAGATAACCCGACTGCGTCACCCTTCCATAAGGGTTCCAGCCTACATAGGTCTGCGCACCACCAGGGCTGCCATCCGGATTGGTCACCGGGTAGGCTATTGGCGAAATGATCTTCATTGCCTGAAAGATATCTCCCATATTAAACCCCGGGTAATTGCCATTTTGTATAATCCCGCCCAGGCTCAGCTGCATCGTCAGGCTTTTCGACAGGTTCACATCTACGTTGCTCCTGAAGTTGTACCTTTTAATGTTGGCATTTGTATTAAACTTATTGTTTGCATCCTGTTTGTACAAACCGTCCTGTAAGGTAAAGCCAACATTGGTATAGTATTTTATAATCTCCGATCCACCGGTTACACTGAGGTTGTTGATGGTCTGCCAGGTATCGCGTTTCAATACGGCATCCGTCCAGTCGGCATTCGGATATAGATAAGGATCAGAGCCATCTCTGAACTTGGTCAATTCCTCTTCACTCCATCTCGGCGCCTGGTTGTTATTGACAAGTGCTTCATTCATTAAGGAAGCATACTGTCCGCCATTGATGTATTCGGGCAGGCGCAATGCGGTCAATCCCGCTACTTCAGCCCTATAGGTAATCCTGGGCTTGCCAGCCTCACCTCTTTTCGTGTTGATCAGGATCACGCCATTGGCACCGCGCACCCCATATATAGCTGTCGCCGATGCATCTTTAAGAATCGTAAAGCTCTCTATTTCCTGCGCATTGATGATGTTCATATTGCGCTCTACCCCGTCTATCAATACCAATGGCGCATTGTTTCCGAAAGTAGAAAGCCCCCTGATGTACACCTGGGCAGCATCCCCACCGGGTTCGCCGCTGGCCTGCCGGGTGATGATGCCAGGAAGCTTACCTGCGATGGCATTGGTGAGTGAGGGGGTCGACACTTTTTCCATCTCTTTAACCGAAATGGTGGAGATAGAGCCGGTTACGGATACCTTCTTTTGGGTACCGTAACCGATGACCGCCACTTCTTCCAGGTCACTCTGGCTGCGGTTGGGTTCCAGCACCACGGTGATATTTTTTTCGGTACCCCTGGCAATGGTCTTTGTCATATATCCGATAAAAGAAAACTGGAGAGAGTCTTGCGGGCTATCCACCTGGATGATGAAGATACCACTGCTGTTGGTGGAGGCACCCATTTTTGTGCCTTTCACTTTAATGGTCACACCGGGCATCGGGTGCCGGTTCTCGTCCAGCACAGTCCCGGTCAGCGGTTCCTGTGCAGGCGCGGTCAAATGACTGGCCTTAGTTTCCTTCAAAAAAAAGGACAGGAAAAGGATTAGTAGAATTTTGTTCATAGTTTGGTTGAGTTTTAAGCTTCATAAACGCAAAAAATCGGCACATTCAAATCAAAAAAGAGATCAAATCGAATATTTGCGTTTTTATTGCGTTTATCACACAAATATAAACGCATTTTATTGGCATCCAAATTTATTTAACAATTCATGGCAATAAAAAATTATATTTGGCTGTATTAACAGAATTACCCTACGCCTCCATGTTAAAAAAAGACAGACATAAATTGATCATGCGGGAGATCAACCTGCACAATAAAGTGCTCTCGACCGACCTCAGCGCCATGCTGGGTATATCAGACGATACCGTTCGGCGCGATCTTAAAGAATTGGCAGAATCGGGACTCGTGCTGAAAGTACACGGCGGTGCGGCCAGCAAATCCTTTGTGGCACCTTTCAACCTTCAAAATGAAGTATATGCTTTACAGGAAAAGAAAGCCATTGCAGAGAAAACGCTTAAGCTGATCAAAAACGACATGGTCATCCTGACCGAGGGGGGCACCACGATACTGGAGCTGGCCAAAATGATCCCGGACACGCTTAAAGCTACATTTTTCACGATCAGTCCGCAGGTGGCGATTACGTTATCTGAACACCCCAACCTGGAGGTCATTACGATTGGGGGGCGACTGAACAAAAACGCAAACCTGCATACCGGTGCCAGTGTCGTCAATCAATTGGTCGATATTAAAGTTGATCTTTGCTTGCTGGGCGCCAATGCCATTTCTGCTGAAGACGGCCTGACCGATATGGATTGGGATGTAGTACAAGTCAAAAAAGCCATTATACGTTCGGCCCGTAAGACTGCGGTTTTGAGCATTTCTGAAAAGCTGAATACGACACAAAGGATCCGCATATGCGATGCCAATCAAATCAGTTATCTGATCACGGAACTCGCTCCTGATCATAACCTGACAGAAAATTTAAAGAAAGATGGGTTGTACTTGCTTTAACCCATGCAAATATGAGTTACCGACACTAGCCCTAGATTAAATCCAGAGACGAAGCCTTGCAACAAACAAGGAATAACCATACTAAATCACATACCTGACAATAAAACCAAGAAGCACGAGCGTGATCAGAATTTCAATAGAAATAACATAAGCATCATATTTTTCTTCTGATTCCTCAGACTTTATTTTCTTTTTCATTCGGGAAGACAGACTATTGAAATCCAACATATCAATAAATTTTACAAGCAACATTATTCACAAATACCAAAAATTAAAATCAGAAAGCATTATCCTCCCCTCTGACAATGTTGATGATTGTCATAAAGATTATTTTAACATCCAGCATAGTACTCCAATTTTCCAAATAATAAATATCACACTTCACCCTGTTCTCCATCGCCACAGAAGACTTAGTTTCACCCCTAAAGCCATTTACCTGGGCCCAGCCGGTGATTCCAGGCTTCAAAAACTGCCTGACCATATACTGATCAATAATAGCCTTATATTGTTCCGTGTGTTTTAGCATATGGGGCCGCGGCCCTACAACACTCATATTACCCAAAAAGACATTAAAAAATTGTGGCATTTCGTCCAGGCTTGTCCTTCTCAAAAATCTCCCGATCGAAGTTACCCGGACATCATTCTTCGTCGCCTGCTTTCGGTCGCTATCTCCATTGACAGTCATGCTCCTAAACTTATAGCACCAAAAAGGTTCATCGTTCCTGCCGCTCCTCAACTGCTTAAAAAGAACGGGGCCTTTACTTTGTAATTTTATAAAAAATGCCATTAAAGGATACAGCCAACTCAAAATAAATACAACCACCACCAAACTGAAGATGACATCTACCATTCTCTTTTTAAAGCGGTTCGCTACCTCTTCCAGCGGCTCCTTACGTAAAGTAATAATGGGAAATTCACCGCCGAGATAACTCACCGTATATGGAGACCCGATAGCCCCTCCAAAATCTGGAATAAACTTCAACCGCACACACTGTTTTTCAGCCTCATGCATCAACGGCTTCACATCCCCCATCCTTTCTGGAGCCACCGCAACATACACGTCCATTACCCCATTTGCCGCTGCCTTGGCGAGCTTACCCGAAACCTCTTCCGCCAAAGAATCACCATATCTGGCGTAGATAGATTCATCTTCCCCCACCGAACCATAAAACTGCACACTCTTGTGCTTTTCGAAATAAGCCGAGATTCTAAGCGCAGTGTCATTAGAGCCCATCACAGCTATTTTCTTTGCCAGGTTCAATTTATTCAGAAAGACAAACTGAATAACTGTCCCCAGAAACCGGCTCATGATCAGCGTCCCAATAAGCAGCGTATAGAAAACGCCTAAGAAAAACTTTGAAAAAGCCCAATCTTCGGAAACCGTTAGATATAATGCGAACAGCAAAACATGTAAAACCGTACTCCGCCAGGTACCGCGGTAGATTCGTTCCAGCTTTCTAACGCCGTAACTGTTATACAAGCCGAAGATCATCGTGTTAAACAACCATATCAAATTACAAACCACCACATAATGCTGATGCAATCCACCTGAAATTGAATGACCAAAGCCTAGTGCAATATAAAACGCCATATAATAGGCAACGTTCAATATCATCACATCCGACGCCAACAGAATGTATCTCAGTAAATAAATGTATCGGGTCTGCATCACTTCATCTTCGCTTTATCTTTTGAAAATTTTATATATACTTACATGTACTATTTAACTATATCGGTAAGACTTGCCTTTTTTACAGGAGCCGTTCCGATGGATTGTACAATGAAACCAATGCCTCTTAGTTTGTCCGCATCCAATAAATTGCGGCCATCAAAAATCTTTGCAGGCTTGAGCATAGAATCATAGATCCGCTGCCAATCATAATCCCTAAATTCATCCCATTCCGTGAGTACCGCCACTGCATGTGCATTTTTACAGGCCTCATACGGATCACTCATCACAGACACACCCAGCCTATTCTGCTCAACTACACGGGTACCCAGATAATCCAGATCTGAATACACTTGCATTTCACCCACCTTTGGGTCATACACTTTCAATTCAGCCTGCTCATTAAGCAGATAATCGGCCACATAAATAGCAGCAGACTCACGTGTATCGTTAGTGTCCTTTTTAAAGGACCAGCCAAGAAATGCTATTTTTTTTCCCGACACTGTATTGTATAAACTTCGAACAATGTTCAGCGCAAACCGCTTCTTCTGATGATCATTCATAACAATCACCTGCTCCCAATAATCTGCCACCTCCTGCAAACCAAATGAGCGGCTGATATACACTAAATTTAAAATATCCTTCTGAAAACAAGAACCCCCAAAACCAACAGAAGCTTTCAAAAATTTAGAACCCAAACGACTGTCAGCACCAATCGCCCGGGCGACCTCATCCACATCCGCCTCTGTCTTTTCACACAATTCTGAAATCGCATTAATCGACGAAATCCGTTGGGCAAGAAAAGCATTCGCGGTCAGCTTGGACAATTCAGAAGACCATACGTTCGTCGTCAATATCCGCTCACGGGGAATCCAATTTTCGTAAACCTCAACCAACGACTCAATAGCCCGCCAACCTTCAGGGCTCATATCGCCGCCTATTAACACACGATCAGGCATTAAAAGATCTTCTACCGCTGTACCTTCTGCCAAAAACTCAGGATTAGACAATACCTGAAAAGCAACACCGTTACCTGCATTGTGTAAAATGTCTTTAACTGCTTCTGCAGTCCTCACCGGTAATGTAGATTTCTCTACTACAATTTTATCTGACTTCGAAACCCTGGCAATCTGACGTGCACATAATTCAATCCATTTGAGATCAGCTCCCATGCCCTTACCAAGACCATAAGTTTTAGTTGGTGTATTTACAGAAATAAAAATCATTTCTGCCTCATCAATTGCAGCATCCACATCTGTGGAGAAAAACAAATTATTGCCCCTGGCCTGCTGAACAATCTCACCGAGTCCAGGCTCATAGACTGGTAAGTTATTGATGTCGGGATCATTCCAGGCAGCGATACGCCGCTCATTTAAATCCACAACAGTCACCTTCAAATGTGGACATTGCTTAGCAATAACGGCCATTGTTGGACCTCCAACGTAACCGGCCCCAATGCAACAGATACTCTTAATCTTCATAAACAATAAGGCTTTACAACAAAACAGACAATTAAAACAATAAAACCCAAAAATAACATCACTGACAGCACAAAATTGTACTTATTTCACAAATACAATAAAAATAATAACAAATATCAGCAATAAATGATACACTTCAGCGAAAAACATAAAAATAAATTACAATAATTTAAAATAAAACAGATGATATTACAAAATTCACTACAAAAATTACTCCATTTTTATATATTTTTGATATAAAAATAAAATAACACAAATTAACAACACTTTTATACTCAAAATTACAGAATAATATATGAAAAAAGCACTTATAACAGGAATAACAGGTCAAGATGGAGCCTACTTAGCAGACCTTTTACTAAAAAAAGGATATGAAGTGCATGGAATTAAGCGCAGAAGTTCATTATTTAATACAGATCGGATAGATCACCTGTATCAAGATCCCCACGAAAAAGATATCAAATTCAAACTTCATTATGGAGATTTAAGTGACTCGACAAACTTAATCCGGATTATTCAGCAAGTACAACCCGACGAAATTTACAATCTCGGAGCCATGAGCCATGTACAGGTCAGTTTCGATACCCCAGAATACACGGCAAATGCAGATGGTATTGGCACCTTACGTATTCTTGAAGCCATACGCATTTTAGATTTAGTCAAAAAAACAAAAATCTACCAAGCCTCTACATCCGAACTATATGGACTCGTACAGGCCGTGCCTCAGTCAGAAATCACCCCCTTTTATCCGCGCTCCCCCTATGCGGTAGCCAAAATATATGCCTATTGGATCACGGTCAACTATCGGGAAGCCTATGGCATGTTCGCTTGCAATGGAATCCTGTTCAACCATGAAAGTCCGCTTCGCGGCGAAACCTTTGTTACAAGAAAAATAACGCGTGGCGCTGTCAAAATCATGTTGGGTCTTCAGGATAAATTATACCTCGGCAATCTTGATGCCCGCAGAGACTGGGGCCATGCTAAGGATTATGTTGAGGCCATGTGGCTAATCCTTCAGCAAGAACAGCCGGAAGACTTTGTAATCGCAACAGGAGTTACCACCACGGTTCGGGATTTCATAAAAATGGCCTTCCTCGAAATGGGTGTCACACTGGAATTCCAGGGCGAAGGAACCGAAGAAGTTGCCACTGTTGTTTCATGCAGCCATCCCGACTATCGTATAGAAATAGGCAAACAAGTCGTCGCTGTAGACAGGCGCTATTTCCGCCCTACTGAGGTCGACCTATTGATTGGGGACCCAACAAAATCCAACACCAAGCTAAACTGGAAACCAAAATATGATCTGCCGGCTCTCGTCAAAGACATGATGGAATCAGACATTACACATTTTCAAAAAGAGAAATTACTTAAAGAAGCCGGATATTTCATCAATAACCAGTTTGAATAATTTATCAACATTCCTGCAAAATCAAAATGCATGTTAAACTGACCTAAATTTTATGACGACAACAAGGCAAGACATGCCCAATTTTAGATACGACATACAAGCCTTGCGGGCAATAGCAGTTATTGGCGTCATATTTTTCCATTTCCAGATCCCATTGTCATACGGTGGATTCTCTGGTGTTGATATATTCTTCGTGATATCAGGCTATCTTATGAGCAAGATCATTATAAATGGCATGAAGAATGGCAATTTTTCTATCCTGGGATTTTACCTCAAGAGGATACAGCGAATAATTCCCGCGCTGCTATTTACAGTTTTAGTTTTGGTATCGCTAACGTTCTTTATCTATCTGCCCTTAGACTTTCAAATTGTAACAAAATATGGACTAGCCAGCTTACTTTTCTTTTCCAATATAGTGTATTCAAAGCACGATTACTTTGACACTGCTTCAGAAAACAATATGTTTCTACACACATGGTCATTGTCTGTAGAATGGCAATTCTATATAATCCTTCCAATGGTGTTGGTTCTGTTAAATAAAACATTTGCCAACAATAAGACTAAATACCTGTCATTTTTTGTTGTTATAACGGCAATTATCTTCATACTGACTTTACACTTTTCAAAAACCAATGCAGCAAAAGCCTTTTATTTTCTTCCTACACGCTCATGGGAAATGTTAATAGGAGGAATTGCATTTTTAATTGAAGGCCGAATAACCGTGAGTTACAAAAAAGCAATGTCCATTTTAGGCTATACAGCTATTTTATTTTGTTTCATCACTTTTGACGAACACATGGAATGGCCGGGTGTTTACACATTAGTACCTGTTTTTGCAACATTTCTAATCATTATCTCTAATCAAAATGATCTTAGAATACTAAAAAACAAACACATACAGTTGATTGGAAAAATATCTTATTCTTTATATCTATGGCATTGGCCGGTTTTTGTCCTGTCTAACTATTTAGGCATAGGAATAAACATATTCTCGGTAACGGTCTTTTTAACAATTTCTTTCTCCCTGGCGCTGTTCTCCTACACATATATTGAAAACTTTAAATACAATCAGCCCAAAAGCATCATTATGGCAACTGCTTTTGTCGCCATAATTACAGGTATACTTTCTTTTAAAAGCCTTAACAACATCACATTTAGCCCCCAGACATTAGAAATTGCCAACTTTAAGATAAACAATAAAGAAGAGACAATTAAACAGTGGAACAGAAATACATGTTTTATTGACTCAAAAGGAAAAAAGCTCGCTAACTTTCAAAAGGAGCACTGCCTGCATATAGTAGAAGAAAAAATTAATATCCTTTTAATTGGTGACAGCCATGCAGCACATCTGTCTCAATCTTTCAGAGAATCCCTTTCACCGAAAAACATCCATTTGCTGCAAGCCTCAAGTAGCGGCTGTGCCCCCGTATTAAAGCCTCACGGCGACAGCAAATGTAATGAGATCATTAATTACGTTTATTCCAGCTTCATACCAAAAAACGCAACAAAAATAAATGGTGTAATAATAAGCAGCAGCTGGATCAATAATGGCGATCCAGAACTTACTGTATCAGAAATTAAACACACACTAGAATATCTGGGAGCATTTGGAATACCCGCAATAATTATTGGTCAAAATGAAACATATACTATCCCGTATCCTTCTATCGCAGCGAGAGAACATGAATATAGCGCGCATCTCAGCTCAAAATATCTCAATCCAAAATGCGCTCAAACGAACAGCATAATGAAACGAGCCCTCAGTCCTGTCTTCATAGACATTTATAACCTCAACTCCTTTCCAAAATTATCCTCAGATATGAAGCCTTATATGTTAGACCAAAACCACTTTACAAAGTACGGCGCTGACTGTGTTACAAAAGAAATATTGAAAACTAAAACTTTTCAATCCTTTATTATTCAACAACCACACATATTGTGATTACTTCCCCGACCCTTAACGGAAAAACAGAGCAAACTGATAGAAATGCTTCAGCGGACATCCTGAAAGCCCTGGCCATAGTCGCTGTCGTATTTATTCACGGGGCAAATTTGATCCCATATAAACCTACAAACTTTGATTTATCAAAATCCAATAGTTCACTCATATTCAATTCGTTTAGGTTTTGTGTACCTGTATTCATTTTTATCTGGGCCTATTTTCAGGAGAAGTCAATCATAAAAAAAGGATTAACGACATTAAAACCCCGGCTTTATAGGTTATTTATTCCATTTGCCTTTTGGTCATCCTTATATTTCGTTCGACTGGCAGATTTCGAACACCTGAACCTTAGCTCCACCTTAAGTAAACATTGGTCGGGATACGGCTGGTCGGGCCAATATTATTTTATTATACTTTTCCAATTGATTTTTCTATATCCGATCATTAGGATGGCCAGCTTAAAACTCATAAAATTCCCGGCGCTGGCCATTGCCTCATTCTTTATATTTTACATTCTGGTTGCCTATTCAAATTTATTTAACTACAATATCGTTAATAAAATCAGCTATCGGCCATTTGTATATTGGCTGCCATATGTAACGATCGGGATCATCTATGCACATCGAAATATATTCAAACTGAGACCTGGAATCTACATCGGATTTTTAAGTTTATTAATCATTCCTGCGGAAATTTATTGGCTGCGGCCCAACACAGAAGAAACTTATTTACTACCCTCCACTTTTGTATCATCATTATTGCTTTGCGGAGCCATGATGTCCAGGGAGATCAAATATGAACGGCTCAAACCTATATTTGCAAAACCAATACATGTATTGGCAAACAACACGCTGGGTATTTTTTGCATAAACCCACTGGTCATTGACCTACTCTCTCCAGTGATCAAAGGATTTAGGTTCTATTTCCAATTTCCAGGAAGCTCTGTGCTGATGCCGGTTATTTCTGTATCTCTTATCACAGGCATTTGTCTGATTCTTACAATAATATTAAAACACACCAAAATGAAGATAGTCGTATCATAGATTCTTAATTTTATAAATCCTGGACCAGCCTTTCTAAAATATCGTTTCTATTTAAGTATCTAAGTGCATATACCCTGGCATTTTTCCGCTTCTCCTCATTCCTCTCGTCAAAACAACTCAGAATGCCCTGCTCCAAGGCACTTTCATCCTCCGGGGCAATAACCACACCCATTTGGTGATCAAATATCACTTCATATAAGGTGGTTCCAGGGTTCGCAGTGACTAAAGCCAACCCACCCACCGATAATATACTGGTCAATTTAGAAGGCATCACCAAATCGCTTGCATCCGCTTTTTGCAAAACAAGGTGAACATCTGCCATATTCAGAAAATTATTAAATACATCATGACCTTGCAATGGCAAAAAAAATACATTTTGCAAACCCAGTTCTCCAGCCATCTGAACCAGTCTTTCCTTAAAAGGACCATTACCGCATATAATGAATTTGACATGATCGACGTCAGACAACTTTCCTGCAACCTTGATGATTCCGTCCAAACCTTGCTTCTCGCCAATGCTACCTGAATACAATACCAGCTTGTCTTCTGGCTCAAAGCCCCAATGACTTTTTAAAGAATCACGATCTGCTACCGGAAAGAAACCCTCAGTATCCACCCAGTTTGGAAATAATACTACGACATTTTGACTCTTGGCGAATACCTTTTTTTTCATACCTTCTGAAATTGTACTCACCACATTTACACGGTTCAATAGGAACCGCTCCATACCAAACAACATTGGAAACAACCGTTCCGGCAACATATTAAGTTCCTTCGCAGCATCTATCTGTAAGTCTTGGATATGATAGATAATCTTTCCACCTTTGAAAAAACGGTAGAACAAGGCCAGAAATCCTAAATGAAAAGGCGGAGCAACAGCGAAAATACAATCGTATTTCTTTTGAAACAAAAGACGGCACACAACAAAAAAAGCAGATGCGAAAAATGTCATTTCATGCAGCAACCTCTTGAGACCCGAAGGCTTAGAGGGAACATACAAAGGGCATCTGTACACCTGAAGATTTTTATTGATCTGCTCTTTACGATACCAGGCACCTGAATAAGGTTGCTGCACTGCCCAATTTGGATAATAGGGTGGCGCAGTCACTACGGTCGTCTCGTATCCATTTTCCGCGAACCACTGTACCATTTCGCCGGTGTATTTACCTATGCCCGTAAGTTCAGGAAAACAATTGATTCCCAATACCAACATTCTTTTATTCATTTCCATCTGGGCTTTATATACGTCAAAGGATGACCAGAGTATATCCCATTGCCCTCCAGGCTCCTTAAAACAACTGAACCGGCTGTCACCACAGTATCCTTCCCTATCGTAACCTTTGGAGCGACAAAACAGCCCGCTCCCACCCAGCAGCCGTCAGACAATGTAATGGGTCCATTCCGATAGGGCATCGTGGGATCGCTGAAATCATGATTTCCCCCACACAAAAAAGCACGTTGTGACACGCAGACATTGTTTCCGATCAGGATCTTTTCAAAATTCAAAATAAAAACTTCTTCTCCGATCCATACATCGCTTCCAATCTCTAATTTCCAGGGCATATGGATATTTACCCGGGGCTTTATAATTACCCTATTCCCTATCCGCGCCCCGAAAAACCTGAGCAACCCTCTTTTTAGGAAGTTAGGAAATGGGAAAGCTGTCAAAAAAACAAGCATTTTTACAAAATACCAACTGACTTCCATCATCTTCGAAGCTCCTCTGTCCAAACCGTCAGAAGCATCAAAATCTTTTAGTCTAACCCGGGACAATTGCTGCTCTTTATTCATCATTGCTCAATTTAAGTGTATTCAACTCGCGATATTGATTGAGATATTTTTCAGACAAAACTTCAGGAGAAAAGTCCCCGCGGATTTTTGCATGCCCGTTTCTTTTTACCTCGTCCTTCTTCACACTGCCTCCTGCACATTCACCTATCACCGCAGCAATTCCCTGAGGATCTAACCCCGTTACCCATCCCAAATCATGCTCTGCCACATAACTGGCCAGGCCAACATATTGGGAGATCAACACAGGCGTACCAGCATATAAAGCTTCGATAACAACATTTGCAAAATTTTCGTTGTGCGACACCAGCACAAACAGATCGGCTTTCATCAGTTCCTGAAACTTCTCCTCCTGCCCCATCCAGCCCACCCATTCGATCTGATCTGCTATATCCAATTTCTCGGCAAGCAACCCGAGTTCATTCAGATAATCTGCATGGCCCGTACCTGCAATCCTGAACCTGACCTTAAAATCCAAAAGGGATATTGCTTCAAACACAAATTCAAGCCCCTTTTTTGGGTCTATACGGGATAAAAAACTTAGCGTAAACACGTCATTTTCCAACTTGGCCAACTTAAGATCAGGCAGATCTATAATATTGGGCAAGGTAAAGCCACTCCAGTTCTTAATTAAGTCCTTACACTCTATATATTCCTGCACCGAAGTCGCATTGAATACTGTCGTCCTCAAAAGCGCCCTTCCAAACAAACGGTGCAACATTTTCTTTATTCCGCTATTGGTCGAATTGAAAATATAATCACTGAGCATGCCCCTCGGCGACAACACCACCTTAACCTTCCTCAGTTTACAAATAAACGTTGCACCCAGTACTAAAAAATTCCACCAGGTGTGGATGTGGACTATGTCATAATCCTTACAATGCCTATATAGATAGCGCCACAGCTTAAAAGATATAAAAGTATTGTCATTGGTTATACTGTCGAAATAGTAAACTTTCACCTGGTCTACCATACTGAAGCCTTCCGTATTGACTTCCAGTTTATCTTTTGCTCCATTGGCGTTTGTAGTCAACACATCGATGTCTGCACCCGCCAGTTGCTCGCTTTCGCAGAGCTTACTGACCGATGCGATAGGCCCGCCATAAATATAGGCTGGCTTATAAAAAGGAACAATGTGCAATATCCTCATGACCTGTCCTTTAAAACTTGCATATAAATCTGTTCTATCCGGTCCAATGTATCTTTGGAATCAAATCTTTTAACATTCTCAATCCCCTTCAGAACAACCATTTCCCTCTGCTCAGTGGTCAGATCCAGCACACGCTGAACCTGGTCTGCACACCTGGCTGCCCATTCCATGATTTCCCGGCCAGCACGTGGCATTCTATCAATAAAAAAAGCAGCATCCCCAGCGACTTCAGACATGGGCGCCTCGCCAGTTGTCACCACAGGCACACCCGAAGCCATCGCTTCCGCTATTGGCCAGCCAAAACCCTCAGCCAATGAGGGAAACAGGAATACACGTGCTCCACCGTAAGCATGCTTTATGACTTCGTCGTCCACACCCGAAAGCAAATAAATATCTTCTTTATACGGAGATTGCTGATACCGCTGAATCAGTCCATTAGAAACAACTGCACCGATCATCACTAACGGAAGAACTTCGCCCGACTGACTTCTCCATGCATCATATATATCCAAAACGCCGATCCTGTTCTTATACCACTGATTACCACCAACGTGAAGCAGGTAACCGGAACTAAGATCACTACCTGTCCTAAAGGAAAACTCTGCTCTGGAAGACGTCTCATCACACCTTGTAAAATGCCCGGATAAACCATTGTAAACCACTTCGGAAAGCCGATACCCGGTTGGATAAAAGTCATGTAAGTCATTCCGGGTTTTATGGGACACAGATATAAAGTTTTTGCCTGCCAGGTAACCAGAACGGATATATTTTTGGTATTGTACACCTGTAAAAGCGACCGGATTCTCCGAAAAATCACCTCTGGCAGACCGCTGCGCTAGAAAATCGTGGCAATGTATGACATGAGGCCTATGTGCGACCATAGGTATCCAGGGACCCAGCGCCTGGTCTGCAAACACAAACAGTGTATCTTCACCGCAGCGCCTCAACCAGGTTTTAACTTGTCTCGGAAAAACGATATACTGATCTACATATCCTAGCCATTTCTTTAACTTCCCAGGAAAAGGGATCCTGAAAAACCTCGCTTCCGGCGACCAAATTTCCACCGTATGTCCACGATCTTTCATTCCATGCACCAACATCGCTGCAAAACGGGGCATGCTTTGAGAGACTAAAAATGACGGATGTGCAAATAATATAATCTTCATAATTTCAGTTTAGATCGTTTTTCTCAGGATTTAATGAAGCAATGCACAATCCACCGATCACCGTACTAAAGCCCAACGCCGTAGCCTGAGACCATTGCCCCTGTGGAATATTCAGCAGAAATGCGCTCAATAAGATCCAAGGCAGAACATCTCCTTCAGTTAGACGTTTATATGCCCTCAACAGCATTTGCACACTGAGCCCCATTCTTACGAAAATCATTCCCATACCCAGAACAACACCGGTCTCATAAATCCCCCTTCCCCATTCACCTTCTGAAATACCCTTCACAATACTACCAGACAATAACATACTGCCTACATTACTAAGCGAACCCAGTCCATAACCAAAAGCTGGCAACGCTTCATCAAAATTGAATGCTTTTAGCAGCCCGCCTAAATACCGGTCTATCAAGGTCCCCTCCAATCCCCCCTCAGAATTGCTTGCAGTTCTGAATCTTGCGGAAAAAGCTTCCGTAGCAGTTTGAAAAGCACTTGTTTGACTTAATAAAGCAACGACCACGATTAGAATAAAAGAGGCTATAATAATCCTGCTCAACAATTTGGCATTGCTTGTCACTGTAAAAAGGACGAACAAAGCAGTCACAATAACAGAAAAAAACAAACCACGGCTGATTGAGAATGGTATGGCTACCATCAGCCCTATTGTAGCAAAGATTAACAAATAACTGTTCACCTTTCCAGGCTTCAACCAAAAATAAAAAATGAAACAGGAAGCCAAACTATAGAATAAAGCGATTCCGTTAGTAAAAGAAAATGTCCCGGAAGGTCTGTAAAAGCCCAACGCCCCGTTGAATCCTGACCCCTCAGTATCTCCGCCTACGCCTCTGTTTATCCATGAAGACTGTGGGCTGTAAAATTGCAAAGAAATGATGGCGGTCATCAATATTGTAGCATACAATACAGCTTTCCCGATTGATTCAACATCCTCTTTACCCAACATAGACCCCATTATAAAGATCACAGGAAAATGGACCAAATACGGCCGCGCACCATATAAAGCGACAGGTATGCTACCGTGCCCAAAAAACACAGTAGTCAAAATTCCAATAACTCCAATGGACATACATATCGTTAAATAAATATTATCAGGAAATAATTTCTTATTCCATACCGTAAAAATGAGCCAAATCGCCAGCGGATCCCGAACCAACAGCAATGGACTCGCCAGCCCCGGGAGAACCCACTTTCTAATGGCCCCTTCAAATACCAGCAAAATAACATAGGCCCATATAACTTTTTTGATCATGATATTACCTCCTTTGGTCTTCTTCGGGTAAGAGGTACCTCAAAGAAATTAAATATGTATCTGGAAATGAGTATAGTCACACCCAATGCAATGATTTTAGAGATCATATTCCACACCATGTTGTCTCTCAACTGATCCATTAAAGCATATATGGTAAACATAATTGGAATGTGACTCAGGTAAATGGAGTACGACCATAGACTAAGACGTTCTACACTTACAGCAAGGCCCTGGTATCTTCCGACCGGGCTGGCCAAAACAGAAGCCAAAGGCAATAGCAAACTAAGAGACAAAGGAATCAAAAACAACAGATATTGATTCTTACTCAATTGACTGAATGATATCCCCAGACAAACGATTGCGACAAACAAAGTCAGCAGTATGGCCGCCCCTATTGCAAAAACAACTCTCCTGATTTTTAAAGTGACCGTTACAACCGACGAAATAAATGCAACCAGAACTCCAAAGCAAATCGAATCCAGTCTTGCAAGCGTGATCATTCGTATATGGTCGGCGTCAGCCTTCACCAGGTAATATCTTATCACTACCGAAGACAACAGAAAAATAATAAGCGTGGCAATGAAAGATGTTTTGATACCACATCCCAACTTAGAGAAAACCAATAAAAAAAACGGAAACAGTAGATAGAACCACTCCTCTATACAAAGGCTCCAGGAAACACTGTAGAAGCCCTGATTCCTGCTTAACAAATTCTGACCAAACCAAAAGAAGTCCGTAATGGTGCTGAACTTTGGAACAGGTGGTTTAAGAAAATAATGAAATATGATCATCACAACCAAAAACAAATAATAGTTCGGCAAAGTCCTCCACCATCGCCTGGACCAGAAGTTTATAAGATTTCTTATCCGCCATTGATCAGACACTGAATAATTTCTCCAAAGGATCTGACCAATCAAATATCCGCTCAATACGAAGAACAATTCTACACCCCAGAAACCCAGCCCGTCCAATTTTTTTGAAAAATGGGATACCAGGACCAACACAATGGCAGTTGCCCTGATGAGATCTAAGCCGAAGCTCCGGTGTGGCCGCAATCTCCTTATATCAGAAGCCATTTACCTCGCTTTTAACATATTTATTCATAGAACCGACAATTTCATCCCCGTACCCTCCCCAGGTGTACTGCGCAGCATGCCTTTGAGCCTTTTCGCCCATTTCATTAATATAATCCCTGTTGTCCAGAAACCAGGTTAATCTTTCAGCGATCAGTTCGGGAGCCCGTATGGGCACTAAAAAACCTGTCTCCCCTTCAATGATCAGATCCGCACCACCGGTATTCGGGGTGATAATGAGCGGCAGTTGCTGGCTCATGGCCTCTTGCATCACCAGGGCCCTGCCTTCTACTATTGAGGGAAGGCAAAACACATCACAAGTACTCATCAGCTCCAGCACTTCTGCATGGGGACGTCCGGGTTCATAAGTAAAATCAGGGTATTCTTTTTTATAAAAATCCAGCGGGGCCAAAAGTGAGCCCAATACGATGAGCTCAATATCTTTTCTGTTCAATATTTTCATGGCTTCAAAGAGATCACCTAAACCTTTTCGCTGTCCCATAGAACCAACAAACAATACCCGTAAAGGTGCTCCTGCATCACCAACGCGGGTAGTCTTTTCCACATTCCTGTTCAGGACCGGAGTACCAAATGGAGCAATAACCGTCTTTTTTCCTTTAGCCCACAACGGGAGAGAATCTGCGACAAAACTCCCGGGAACGACTACCACATCAGCAAGTTCCAATTCCTGAACTTTTCGTGCATGTTTTGCAGCAGAATCCTTTATTCCGCCAGCCAGGGTAACCGCCCATTGGGGCAAACGCTCAGCTTCTTCTTTCAACAATCTCCTTCCGGTTTCCCAATAGGCGATTGGAAGGTCATAAACACATGTCAATCCCAATTGCTTAGCTATCCTAAAGGTCTGCAAAGCACCGTCTTCATAGGCATATACTGCAGTCAATCCTGATGCCTTCGTCAAGCCTGCCAGCCTCTTTGACACCTGATCATCCAGATGATGATAAATTTGGTCAACAGATGCCCATCCGGTTTCATGTTTGGTCAATGTGTTCAAATGCATACGTGGAGCGATCATCCGGACAATCTCCCTGAAGGGATAGGTATTTATCTTCCCATTTGCTATCGGAAATGACCTTCTAAGCAATTCTTTGCGAAGCGAAACCGGTAAAATACGCATCCAGCCATCCTCTTCATCAAATGACAAAGTGGTGTTGAACTCAAGCAATTGCCCGGCTTTTTCAAAAGCCGAAAGGGTCGCTCTTACAAATTGACTGCCTTGGGGATGGGATAAGACGATCTTCATAGTTCCTTCTTTTTAGTTGCGTTTATTAATACATCCAGGTATTTTTTTGAAACAGTTTCAGGACGGTGGCTTTTCAAATGAGTGGCCGCGCGGTTGCGCAACCCTTCTTCCAGTTCAGGATGCTGCAGCAGGTTTAATACCGCGTCGGACAAGGATTTCGAATTACCTCTTTCGAATACAATGCCCGCGTCTCCAACTGCGTCCGGAAGTCCTCCCCCATCCGAAACGAACGGCAGACAGCCGCAGGCCATTCCTTCCAGGGCCACATTGCCAAAAGGCTCCTTCCATAAAGATGGGACAAGCAAGTATTTATGATCACTGAGTTCCCTGACCAGGTCTCTACCGGTCAATGCCCCCAAAAAATGCACCTGACCGGAGACACCTAAATCTGAGGCCAGCTTTTTAAGCGGGAGCAATTCCGGCCCATCACCGATGATTGTCAGCACGGCAGCATCCCTTGAACCGGCATAAAGCTTATTTTTAATCAAATCACTGAAAGATTTTATCGCCAGATCGGCGCCTTTGTCGCTGACCAGACGCCCCAGAAAAACGAAGTCTCTGAAAGGCTTATGGCCAGGTAAAACGCCGAACAGTTCAATTCTATAAGGATTGCCAATCACTGTGGCCTCCGGCCAACACGTATCCCGAATGGCCTTACTCACAGCGATCACGGCCTTTGCCCGACTGAGCCACTTAATCTTCAGTTTATCCTGCCACGCAAACCGACCGTCGTTCCTATTGATCCAAGTCCGGACCGCCACCACCGAAGGCTTATCTAGAAAGAGGGCAGGCCATGACAACCTCAGGCAGGGATTGTTTTCAAATACCACATCTGCCCATTGGTGCGCTTTAACGAGCTGCAACACATTTGGCTTACGGATCACCGGATAACGAAAAGTCCTGCCCGAAGGATCTTCGGCCCAGGTGAGCAAACGTACCTCATGTCCACCCGCACTGAAGCCATTGGCCAGTATTTCAGAATTAACTTCAATACCTCCTATTTTAGGATAGAACAAATGCGTTATAAACAGTATTTTCATAAAAATCTGGCTGCTGACTTTTTAACCCAATCCACTACAGTCACATTTCTTGAGGGCTCAAACTCCAGAAACAAATTGGGGCTTCCATTATCAATATAACGGGACCATTCTTCACACTTATCTTTCAAATTTGCGATCAAGTGTATCGCAAGGGTTTGCTCATCCGGCCCGACAAAATCTTCTCTGCAGACAAACTGCTTCTCCGAAGGGCAAAACAAGGGCTGTCCACTCCTTTCAAAGAGCAACGCCCAACAGGTTTGCTCACTCAGCGAGGGGATATTGTAGATTTCAGGAAGGCCAAGATAATGTTCGATAAAATCAAGATCATAGGTCTTCGTATCAAAGGAGAAAAAGCCAGCATTAAATTTATAAGGAACCTTCCAGCCGTATCCAAGAAATACATCTTTCAATCTGATCGACAGCTTGACCGCATCCGTTCTTAAATAAGTATTGACCGTCCTATTAAAATACCCCTCACAATTCCTGAGATAGATGATATCTGAATCCGTATAGGTATATCTCGACCCTTCATTGTCCATAACCATCAACGGGATATCCAACAGTTTAAAGGCAAAGGGAAGTGTATTTCTATAATGAATGCATTTTGGCTTATTGGCAAGTTTCTCAAGGATGATGTCCTCTCTCTCGCGACGGGTTGTTACGATTACCTGTGTTGATAGATCAAGAAGTTCTTTGACTGAATCCGATCGGAGTGACCCATCATCATAGATGTATAGCTTTTGTGCAGACGACAAGAATTTCAATATCCCTGGAACCGTGATCCTGGCCATAGGCATATCTCTTTCACAAAGCAAGGTATAGACGTTCTGATTCATTTCTTTAAATTTTTGATTTGACAAATAAATTGTTCTGCAACCTCTGGCAATAGCGAATGATAACCCAGGCGACGGCCATTGTCAACAGCCAGCTTGAGATCTGAAAAGATCAATTCGGGGCGAAATGCACAATCAATACGTTCGTTGGTTTCCATTTTGGGCAGCCAGATCGGCAGACCATGTTCCAGCATAGCTATAGCAGTACCGCTTTTACCCAATAAATGGGGCTCAGACCTGACGATCCCTACGCTACAGGTCCTCATTAAGCCACTTAATTCAGCAACAGATAAAAATCCATGATCTACAATCTCATAGTCCGTCCCGATCAGCCTTTCCTGAAGAAGTTGGTAAAACTCATCTTTTGCCTGGGAGTTCCCACTAACAAGCATCAATCTCATGCGGTGCGCTGTTCCTTTACAGAATTCCGCCAACTTACTGAGTAGCGTTTCCCTGAAGACACCTGTCGGTGCGGAACCAAAATACAAAATAGATGGAGGAACTGTCTGCTGACCACCTTGTCGATCTACAGAGAGATCAAGCTGATCATCTGCATAGATGTTACCGAACAGCTGCAGAATTTCTGAACGAACCCGGAGACTTTCAAGTCTCCACTTGTTGAATGGAATCGAAACATGTACAGATTGGGGGTTCAGTTTCCTGACAAGCTTTCGAATTAATCGCTGCTGGACCAATGCAATGATCTTTTGCCTGAGCCCAATTGGAGCATCCAACCACAGCTCATGAAACATGATGTGAACGCCCCGGTCTGCGAACAGGATCTGTAAATTTTCCCGCAGCAACAATGGAATACCTTTCTTATGAAAGGCATAGGCCACAAACTGTAAACTGATCACATCAGGATCAAATTCCTGCACAAATGCTAAGGCGATGTTTTGCTTTTGCTTTATGGGCATTAACTGCGGAAGCCTCAGCACACGCAATGCCGTACCTTCAGCCTCCTGTAAGCCATTTGATTGCTGTTCCACATACCGGTCGTTAAAAGCCAACGCCACAACTGAATGGCCAGAACCGTTTAAAACAGCGCAAAGCCTCCTGACGTAATCGCCTACTCCATCTTTTCCCTCTTCCAGTGAACCGCAGAGAAACATGATCTTCAATATTTTGCCCCGCTCTACCATCTAAAACTGGCGTCTATGATCTTAAAAAAACGTCGGAAACCTCCAGGTGTAAAAATCTTTCCCCTATGCCATTTACCAAAATAGATAGAGATTGCATCCCTGATCTTTCCTGCATCTGTAGCCTGCAAGATTGCAATCGGTGCTTTTCTTTCGAGTACTTCTTTTTGATAATCTACGTCAGAACTTTTGGCATACTCGAGGTTGGAGATCAACTTGAAGGATTGGTAACCAGAGTCTGTCCCATTACGCGCAACTGAACTTTTCGTAACCCGGTATTTGGCAGTAACCTCTGATACAAAATGAAAAACATAACCTGCTTTACCCAACCGGAGACCAAAATCAAAATCACCAGCATTTCCTACAATATCTTTATCGCCGTATTTTATCTTTTTTACAATTGCCATATCAATCATATAGCCATCATTAGGGAACTGTTGCAATATAGCTGCCTCTACCGAAGACAATACAGTTCCTTCAAATTCACTGGTTCTGTAAAAACGTCTGTTCAGTTCCTCGCTCTCATCAGGGTTCTCCGAGCCGTCTTCCCGGATCAAAACTTGCCGGCCATAAACCACCTCTGCATTCGCATGTGTCTCAAAGCAACGGGACATTACTTCCAGGGCAGTTGGTGTCAACAGGTCATCGTCATGCAGCAATACAAACTTGTCAGCCGATGCCCGCTCGATAAGCAGGTTTACATTCGCCAGCTGTCCCAAAGAAGGCACATTCTTAAGATATGAAATCGTTATATTGGGATTGGCAGTGATATAAGATCGAACTAAAGCTTCACTTTCCCTGTTCTTGGAATCATCACCGACCAGGATTTCCGAAGGCAGAAATGTCTGCGCCAAACAAGAATCAATCGCCTCTTTTAAAAGATCCGGACGGTTATAGGTGGGTATGCAAACGGATATTTTCATATTAATGCTTTATAATTATCATCCCCTTTTTCGCGGATTCGTTTGATGTGCCAATGATATTTCGAATCCGCGTCTTTCGAAATATCCTGCCAACAGTACTGATTGGTCACCAACGCCCTTGCCTGCCTGCCTTTACTTGCCCGGTCATCTTCACGCTCCAGCAAATAGATCACCTTTTTCGCCAGAGCGCTATGATCGCCAGTTGGCACCAACAGGTCCCGGAGGATAAAATCCGACGGGCCCGGACATTCATAAGCAACTACGGGTATCCCGGCACACATCATCTCCAAAGCGCCATATCCAAAACTCTCCAGATAAGAGGGGAATATACCTACATGACAATCACTTAACAGCAAAGGCAAATCAGAAGAATTAAACTTCGGCACCACCTCTATCGATGCATGATATTGCACTGGAAAAAAATTCAACACCTGTGCTGCCGTAGAAAACATCCCACTCGTTCCGAGCAACTTCAACTTTACATCTTTAAACTTTTTTTTAACCCGCTTTAATATCCCCGGAAAGTCCATCGCACCTTTTCTAAAATCAAAAGTTCCGACATAAACGATGGTCAAAGGTTCTTTGCGTTTTTCAGGATATGCATCAAACTTTTCAATCCTTTCGGACGTGATCCCATTAGGGATCATCACAATTTTATCGGCATCAAATCCTCTTTCTATTAAGAGCGCCCGATCCTGGGTATTCTGAATTTGGATCAGGTCGCACTGCTGAAGGCAATAATCAATCTTCTCCGCATATCCTTTCTTGGGGTCCCTCCCGGATAGTTTATTCCATGCAGATCGATACATCTTCGCAAGTATGGCCTTAAAACTGTATCTGTACTTTGTATCTAGGAGCCTGTAGCCTAAAATAGCCGGACGCGCCACGAACAAGGTGTTTTTATCAAACAGGCTCCTCTCGTAAGGCAGCGTTGCGTATTCATATAGGACTACATCAAATTTGTGGGCATGAAGTATCAAATAATCTCTCAATGCCAGGCTAAAAGCAGCGACATCTGAATGCTTCGCAGCCTGGATACCCAGGGTTTCATTGCCGATCAGCTCAGCTTCCCAGCCGAGCTTCATAAGCCCTTCTGCCAATTCAATCCTGTTTTTAGTGGCGCCCAGCTCTAAAGAAAAGGTGCCTTTTGAACACAAAGCAATCCTCATGTATTCCTGAATTTTAATCCACGTTTTATATCCATCTTCAACATAAAATAATAGCCTTTTAAACGTTCCTTTATTGGCGGCCTCAACTGCAGCTCGCCAAGCTTTTTCAGCACGAATATTGGCTGATACCTATATTTCTCAATGACCTGTCTATAAATGAATGCATCTAAATACTTTCCCAAAGAAGCCGTAAAGAGATTTTTTGACTCCAAATACTCCCTTATCCTCAATCTAAGGCCGATCCTGGATTCCAGGATCAACAGAGATCTTTCCTTGGTCACATTTCTGGACACAGACTCTTCAATTTCCAAATGAATGACCGTCTGAATAAGTGGGTCAAACCCTACCACAGGATGACACTGCAACATCCTAAACATCAAATCATATTCCTGAGAGGAGACCAGAGATTCATCCCAGCCATTAACCTGTTCAACCCAGTTCCTGTTAAATAAATTGGCACTCGTAATGCCCAATTGAGACAATATCAAAGCTTTCCAAAAATCATTTTTCTCCAGCACTCTTCCCTTTTCAAATACAATCCCATTCTTAACTCCCCGCATGACATAAGGACTGGCTACAATCGCAGGATGGCTTTCAACAGCAATTTTCATCTGACTGGAAATTTTATTGGGCAACAATTCATCATCCGCATCCAAAAATTGGATCCATTCCCCGTTCGCATGTTCCAACCCCTTATTTCTTGCAGCCGGCGCGCCCTTTTTTTCTTCAAAATACACCCTGATTTTTCCCGGATATCTGGTCTCATAGGCTTTTAGAATATCTTCTGTTCTATCCAGTGAGTTGTTGTTTACCAGTATCAATTCCCAATTTTTATACGTTTGGCTGAACACGCTTTCTATCGCCCGTAGCAAAAAGGGTTCAGCATTGTAACAGGGTATGATCACAGATACCTGCAGATCCTTATTTTCAGTGCGCTCTTTGTTTTCTACCATTTTACACGAATTACTTAAACCTGGTCCACCTCCTGTAAGGCCACCATTTTCCTAAACTTCTCTGATGTTTCCAGCAATTCAGTGAACGTCCCGTCTGCAATAATTTCTCCCGCGCTCATGACCACGATGCGGTCTGCTTTCATTACTGTAGACAATCTATGCGCTACGATCAGTATAGTAAGGCTGCCCTGCAATTCTTCAATATTCCCCTGGATGGACTTTTCTGTTTCAGAATCCAATGCGGAAGTCGCTTCATCCAGGACAAGGATATCGATGTCCTTAAACAACTCTCTTGCGATCGATATTCTCTGCTTTTGCCCGCCACTCAGGTTTATTCCGTTATTTCCCAGCATAGCATGTTCCTTATCCGGCAGACCTGCTATGAATTCACTGATGCAGGCTTGATCGGCAACACGTCTAAACCGTTCATAATTTTCAGGCGTCGGGCTGGCCCAGAGACTGATGTTGTTAAAAATGGTATCGCTAAACACGACAGGCTCCTGCGTGATGTATCCAACCCTGGCACCAAAAGATTCATAGTTAAATTCCTTAATGCTCACACCATCAACGGTCATTTCACCTTTACTTACAGACATCAGCCCTGACAGAATATTTACTATGGTAGTTTTACCACTACCGCTCTCTCCTACAAAGGCAATAGTTTGGTTCTTACAGATTTCAAAATTGATTTCGTTAAGGATCGTCCGCTCCCCATACTGAAATGTGGCATTCTTAAGTTCTAACGAATGGCTAAATCCGGAAAATATTATATCTCCGGAGTATTCTTTTTGCTTTTCAATTTCCTGCTCAAAATCGGTCATATTGTCCATAGATCCAGACACCGCGAGAAAATTGTTGTACGCACCCTGCATTTGGGTAAGCGCCGTCAGTGCGCGGTAAAAAAACAGCAAACTGATCAGTATAGCCCCCAATGTCCCATCCATCAGGTTTACCTGGATGAGGATCACAGCGCTGACAACCAGGATCAATATAGGTTCTCTCGTAGAAGATACGATTGCCCCAAACTTGCCTATCTTGCGGTTTGCTTCTTCAATAAACTCAATTACACCGATTAGTTTTTTGTTGTACTTATAGATAAAACCCGTTGCTTTCAGGTATTTAAAATTCGTTGTAAACTGTAAGATTAAACTTTGATATACATTCGCATCCTTGGTTAGTTTTTTCGAGAACATCTTTGTCGCGCTGTACACCCATCTAAAAGCCAGACTGGTAAGCCCGCCCCCCAGGCAAATGAGTATAGCAAACCTCGCGTCTACGAAAAAAGCGAAGAGCATATATACTGCAACCATCACGCCCTGTTGAAATGCAGCAAAATAGTTTTGATAGGCTTGCGACACCTTATTCACCTCACCTGACATGGTATTTTGAATACGGCCTGCGTCTGCTACAACAAAAGCCTTATACTGCATCCGGCTAAGTGCATGGGATAATTTTACGCGGATAGATTTAACAAAAAACTGCCGCAAATTGATCTCATAGATGCTACTGACATATTTCGCGCAACCCTTTAAGATAAAGAATATAGTCATCACGGTCAGGATATTGCTGAGATTCAATTCAAGGCCAATATTGTGCATTCCTTCCGTTAAAAACTTGAGATTCCCCAGGCTTTGAGGATCCACAGCTGAGCCATCTGTCATCTGCAACAATGGCAGGAACATGGCCAGGCCAAACCCATCAAGCAGGCCTACTCCGATACTCAGCCCTACCCGCACAAAGATCCTGTAGCCCAATCGCTTATAGAAGTAAACGAAGCTCTGGAAGTATCTTTTAATTAAGTTCTTTATCATAGTTCGCTGGTTCAGTCATCATGGTTACTTAAGTAAGCCAGGCATACTTCACATTTTTATTTATATTTCTGTTTTCCCTTACCTTACCGACATACAAAACGATCAGGTCAATCATCATCCGCGTACGCAAAAAAGATACTTTAAATTGTAACTTTAATAAATTCGTCAGGGCTTTCAAGCCAATCTTTAATACCTGTCTTAAAAACAAGAACACCGATTCCCTGGCCGATAAATTGACATCAAATACACGGATTTTAATTTGGGTCAATGCCCGTTTATAGTTGAAAACGCTGGGCGATCTGAAACGGTCATGTTCTATTTTTGCCGATGGCACCACACCGATCTTCAATCCATGATAGCGTACCCGCTGACAGTAATTGTTGTCCTCTCCATAATGAAAAAATATCATCGTGTCGAAACCACCCACCTTTATCAGGCATTCCCTTGTGATCATCCATGCCGCGGCATTAACAAACTCGCTTTGATAGACCGGTTTGACCGTATCCAATACATAATCATCGATCAGCCCTTTGATACGTTGCAAATAAACCTGGAAATTATAATCTACCAAAGACCTTCCTCCATTCAGATGGATAGGGCTCAAGATACCGTATTCTTTATTTTCCAGGCTGGCTTTCACCAACTGTCCCAATGTTGAAGGCTCAATGTAGCAATCCTGATTCAATAGAAAAACGAAGTCTGCCGACTGTTCCAGTGCGATCTTCATTCCTAAGTTATTTGCTTTTGCAAAACCCAGGTTCTCTTCCGACTTAATAAGCAGGATATCGCTATGGTTATTTTCAATATAGCTTACCGTACCGTCCGTCGATCCGTTATCAATAATGATCGCCTGAAAGCCCATGGTCGATCCTGCCAGACAGTTCAGACATTTTTCGATCCACTTCATCCCATTATAAGTCACAATTACAATAAAGATTTTCGTCATATCAATCATTTAAGATGCCCATACCTGTTCCAAACATGCGTTGAATTCTGACCTAACCTGTGCAGATAACGCATGTCTTTTATTCCCCATTTCTATTTGATCTTCGCTAAATGCATCATCTATATAACCAAGCAGCTTCTCTTTCGACAGCGTCTTTAAGGGCGACAATCGATGCGACTGTCCGGACTGGTCCATAAATGATATAAACTTCCTTTTCGTGTTAATGGAAATACTTGCACATCCGGCACGCCAGGCCAATATCAAGCCATGTAGATTCTGACTGATCAATACCTGGCACTCCCCAAGCATATCCTGAAGCTGGGTATACGATTCAGGTATGATCAGTTTCACCCTTTCATTTCCCTTCAATTTTTCGTACAAATGGATTGCATTGCTGATATCCGGCTCCCATAATCTGGACACCAGTATCCTGATCTCGACATCGTTCTTATTGGGCATTTCAGACAAGGCCCCATAAAACAGGTCAATCTCTTCTTTCTTCAGTTTTTGACTGCCCAGGATGATTGCCAGCGCCGGCTTCTTTTCGTAATTGAAGTCACTTTGTGCCAGCACTGTATCGGGTACAAGTATTGGGTTTAGGCCATAGGAACTAAGTTCGTTGAAACTGTCCGTATCCCTCACACTAAGCACATCTGCGCATTTCAAGCCCTTCACAGCGATCTCCCTGAGTTTTAAAACCTCAAATGGCCCGATACTCTGTCCGATCACCAGCGTTTTCACACCCAATTCGCGCGCCATTTCAAGTTCCAATACCCTGGCATATAAACTGTCTTTCCAGGATTGGATAAAATATCCACCGCCTGCCTGGATAAACAGGTCGGTATCTTTAAAATATTTTGTCGCGCCACAAAGCATGGGAAAGCGTTCGAAAGTTTTGAATTTCCAATAAGAAGTGAGATTGGACGACTTAAACAGAACCTTCTTAAATAATCTCTCCGCCTTATTATCTGCCTTTTTATTAAAAGGAGTAAAGGTTTGGGGAGAGCGGGCAATCCGAAGCCTTTTGAAAGAAACATCGCTCAATAACCTATTGATCGATGTCACTATCTTAATATTTTTATCAGCAATGATCCTTTTGGTCTCTGCCGGATTAAAAGTCATTACGGTGATCTCAGCAGCTGGATATTTGGCCTGTACGAGCTGAATGGTAGACACGATAATAGCATCATCTCCTAAATTGGCATAACCCCAGCCGCCTGATATCAAAATTTTTCGTGGATCTAATGTTTTCATTTTATATTATTTTTCCTCTCAACCGAGGCTAATTATTTAACTGGACGATTAAACACACGGTCTAAGATTCCTTCCCGTTTCTCCTCTCCATACGCGCCATACCCATAGCCGTATCCATATCCGTAACCATATCCATAACCGCCTGCCCTTAGATCAATATCGTTAATGACCAGGCACAGGTTTTTCATTTTATCATTCTGATAGATCTCTTCAGCTATGGACAATTGATTTTTATGGGTATAGCCCTGTCTCACCAGATACAATGTCAGATCAGCATGTTTACTCAGCAGTTGCGCATCGGTAACCAAACCAATCGGTGGGGCATCTATAATGATGTAATCAAAATCTGCGCGCAACTTTTCGATCAATTGATCCACCTTTGCGTTTAAAATTAATTCAGCAGGGTTGGGAGGTAAGGGCCCTGATGCGATGATATACATATTCTCGTCATGCTCCGATTTTTGCAAAATATCCCCAACCTCAAGACCCTCCTCTACAATATAATTTGTGAAGCCTTTATGCTTTTCCAAGCCCAGCTTGTTGGAAAGATTAGGCTTTCTAAGGTCCATTTCCAGGGCCACTACCTTTTTACCTGATATCGCTAAGATCGAAGCCAGGTTGAGCGCTACAAATGATTTTCCTTCACCAGACATGCTGGAGGTGATCAGGATAACTCTTTCCGCACTGTTGTTCAGGACGAATGAAAGATTGGTCCTCAGTGCCCTGAATTGCTCTGCAATAACAGATCGGGAATCTTTCGAGACAATTAGTCCACCATGCGGCTTACCACTATTGCCTATTTCCCCAATAATAGGGACCGATGTTTTTCTGGTCACATCCTCTTTGGTGTTTACCGTAGTATCCAATAGGTCTTTGAAATATATAAAAGCAAAAGGAATAATTAAGCCAAACACCCAGCCTATTAGCAGAATGGTATTCCTATTGGGACTGATGGGTGCCCCTCCGGTTCTCGGATGCTCTATCACTTTCAAATTAGAGATATTCGCCGTCTTGGATATGCCGGTCTCCTCTCTTTTTTGCATTAAGAACAAATACAGCTCCTGCTTGATCTGTTGTTGCCTGGACAGGTCAAGGAAATCCCTTTCCGTTTCCGGCACGCCAATAATCCCACCCTCTATCTGCTGTTTCCTGCGGCTCAACTGGTCTTTACTGACCATCAGGGATCGCCTCGTACCACCTAAACTGCTCAGCATATCTGTTCTCAGCCCAACCATTTGCTGGTCAAGATTAATTACAAACGGATTGTTCACTGTTGAGGTCAGCAACTGTCGCTCCCGCTCCAGGATCAAGCTGTTGTATTTATCCACAAGACTGCCGAAAGACGGATCTTCCAGTAAGGAACTACCCGGAAAAATTCTTTGATTCTGGCGTTCGTCTTTAAGATATTGCTCTAAGGTATTCAAAATGGTCAACTGCAGTTCGAGCTTACTCAGCTGTTCTATATACACATTCGAATTCTGGATCAGCTGCTGGGACTGCGCCGGTATATCGGCCAGTTTGCGCACTTGCTTAAACTTTTGTATCTCTCCTTCCACACTCCCCAGCTCATTCGTCACATAGATCAGGCGGTCTTCGATAAACTTGATGGTGCTGTCTGCAATCCTGTTCCGGTCCGTGATATTTTCTTTGACGTAGTTTTCTACGAGATTATTCAGGATATCCGCAGATTTCTTTGGGATTGGAGAATTGAAACTTATATCCAGGATATTGACTTTTGGATTTGTAAGCCCTACAGTCAGCATACCGCCAAAGGAACCCGCTTTGGAGTCGACCGTCGAAAAAGCAACAGTATACGTTCCGCGTATAGTTTTAATAGGTTTCTTCGGATTTCGCTCGATCTTTACGCGTCCCAAACCATCTATAAAGAAAGGTTGATCAAACCTGATTTGCTTCGCCGTCTCATTAACCTGAAAAGAAATAAGGTCGCCTTCTATCTGAAGTTCAAAACTCGATTTGACCTGCTTGCCGGATGGCTTGAGGATCGTGAGCACAAATGGCGGCTCATACAACTCCACTTTCTTTAAGTTACCTTCCTGAAAATAAGTAATATTGGCTTTCAGGTCCTTTACCACCTTCTCCATGAGATTATAGGTCTTGAAAATGATCATCTCATTTTCAATACTATTACTGGCATTCCCAAGTCCTAGCTGCTCCAGATCAATCCCTGTCGGACTTCCGCCATTTTCTTTACTGATCAGTACCTTTATCGTGGTCTTGTAAACAGGGATCTGAAATTTCAGATAAACATACGCGAGGGCAACGGAAAACACAACAGATATCACAAACCAATACCAATTCCGCCAGATCTTGGGCATCAGTTCGTCCCATCGCGTACTTTCTTCCTGCTTAATATTTTGTCCGCTCTTTTTTTTGTTTTCGCTCATAAATAAGGTGATTAAAGCCTGGTGATCAACAAGACAGCAATGGATATCAGAGATGATACGACACTAAATACCTGTAGGCCTGACCTGTTGTTCACAGAAGTCCTGGAATTGTTTGGCTGTACGTAGATGACATCATTCTGTTTCAGATAGAAGTATGGCGACTCGATAATACTTGAAGAAGCCAGGTTCAATCGGAATATATCCTTTTTGCCGGCGTTGTCACGGATGAGCATAATGTTTTCCCTTCGCCCATAAATGGTCAGGTCACCAGCCATACCCACTATATCCAGTATAGACACTTTTTCACTGGGTATAGTATATGTGGCCGGCTTGTTCACCTCACCGATCACTGTTACTTTAAAATTGGCAAAACGAACCTGTACCACAGGATCTTTCAAATAAAGGCTTGCTTTATTCAGGATCAGGTCCTTCGCCTGATTGGTTGTCAGCCCCTTGAGTTTAAGGCTGCCGATCATCGGTAGCTGCACCTCTCCTTTACTGTCTACCAGATATCCTGACATTCCATTATGTGATATACTTTCACCCATCCCTATACCCGCCGGCATGCCAATACTGGAAGATGTTGCACTTGGATTGATGGTCTGTATGGTAATCGAAAGGATATCATCCGACTGGATGACAGGTTCAGAAAACTGCGACAAAGTGATACTCGTTGTAGAATCCTTGAGGTTGTTGAAGTAAATGGTGTCTTTGTTGGTTGCGCAGGAGCTCAAAAAAATAGCGCCCAGTACCGGCAGAAGCATTAAATTTCTCTTTAGTTTTTCAATCATAGGGTTGTTTTTTCCTTGGTAGGTTTTTATAGGTTGTATAGTAGTCCCAGTTGCAGGTGTAGATTGTTCACACGGTTATTGGGGTTATTTTCTTTATTCTCATATAAGTAATTGTTTGACCGGATATAGCCCAGCTGACTGTTGATGACAAAATCTTTGTACGCACGGTCATACCTGCCTACAAAAGCCAGATCTGTCCAGCTCTTCCGCTCTCCGCGCACGGTTCTCGACAAGCCATAATCGTGTTCCAGGTGTTCGATCCTAAGGCCAATCCTGTTCAGGTCTTTTACCCAGTTCAGATCCAGGGTCTGCTGGTTGCTCTCCGTGCCGATGCCGGCACCGATCAACTGGCCTTTATGGGTATACCCTGCCGGTATCCGGCTATGGAGATACCAGGAGGGCTCGTCTCTCACCTGGCCTGTATTTGAGCCTTCCATTTGGGTCAGCTCTATTCCTACCTGTATATATTCGTTAGCCCTGCTTAAGGCGATTAACTTGCGGTAGCCTGCAATATAGGCCCTCGAGTGTTCCGGTTCGACTAAAGCATCCCTTAAATCCCAGGCAAAGTCATTTCTGCCGTACTGTACGTAAACCTCTGATCTGCTTTCAGCCATTACCCACCTGGCAAACAATGAAAAATTCTGGTCCCGGTTTCTAAGGTCCTCTGTGTTTACAGTCCCTTCTTCATTTCTAAAACTCTTTTTAAACGCAGATGAAATGACAGGGATAAGATCGGCCAATCCGGAAGACATGTCCTGACGGTATATTATAAATGAACGGTCAAGACCAAGGGAAAGGCCGGTTAACCATTTAGGTTGATATGTCAATACAATTCCGGAGATATAACGCCAGTCTTTTGGTTTCCTCGCAAAGCCTTCTCCCTCTGGCTGCTCCACACCAGAGCCTTCCAATCGCCCACCAATCAGTTGCGCTTCAAAAGTACCTATTCCCGTTTTTACTGGCCTGGAAGTATTTAACGTAATGTGTTTAAAGCCCGCGGCATTGTTACTCATCAGTAAAGAATTGTACATCCCCGGGCCCCACCAAAGGTTCTCGTTAGAAATGCCGATGGATACCGGATTAAAGGTCAGGCGCACACTGCTCTGGCCCATATTAAGATTTGTGTAGGCGCCTTTGTTAAAACGTGTTGGCAGGTCAATCCGGTTCATATAAGAGACTACCGCATTCTGAAAACCCGGTCCATTATTGGTCTCATGCAATTCCCTGTAGTCCTTATTTTCTGCAAATACAAACTCCGGGCGTAACTGAATACTTAAAGGGCCATATTTAGCAAATAGTCCAGCAGAAAAAAGTGTTTGATAGCCATTGGCAGGAATCATAGCGCCGTCATTGTATCCATAAGGATGATGGGTATTGAACTGCTGCAGCAATAGGATCGGCAATATGGCTAATGTCTTCTTACCTTTAAAGGCGTCCTTTGCCAGTATAGGCCTGATCATATAAGAAAACCCTGAGCTATCGACACCTAATAATTGTGATCTTCTATACGAATCCTCGATATTTTCAGATATTCCAAGAGGAAGTGTTTGTGCTTTAGAAAAAAAAGGACAAAAAATCATCAAAAACATTGACAATCCGACCAAACAACACAAATAAACCTCAAACTTAATCCTGAAATCAGTAAAAATCATAGGGTAGATCTAAATTTCACACTAAAAACACAAAAACAACAACACAAAACTTAAAAATCACCCAAATATAACAAATTAACAGCCCAAAATTTCAATAAAAATTCAAAAATCAAATAAATTAATACAGGATCAACAAATAATAAACCAAACGACTCAATTATTTTGATAAAAAACTAGAAACAACATTAAATAAAACAGAAATTCAAACATTTAACACCCATAAAAACAAAAAAGACCTGAAAGATTTAACTTTCAGGCCCTAATTCTTAGATGATTAACTTCGAGTTATCAAGTTAAACTTTCAAAAAATGGAATTATCCCTATTAAACATCATTATTTAATGATTATTTACTAAATAAAAATACTAAACGCTGATCGGCTGATGTACCGCACTACGCAATGTTGGAATAACATAACTCAGAACTTGAATCTGCTGCATAAAAAGCTTAGAAATACAATTAATCACCCTATCTAAATCATGTACAGAAAGATTAGAACCGGACGGCAAACAGAGTCCATTCTGAAACAAAGTCTCAGAAACACCGTTTCTATAACAAGGATAATGCTCAAAGACAGGCTGCTTATGCATCGGTTTCCATAATGGCCTGCTTTCTATATTATCTGCCTCCAAAGCAAGCCTGATATCTTCGCGGGTTACCCCTCCTGATAAAGTGGGATCTACCAAAATGGTGCTCAACCAGCGATTAGAGAAGTAATCATTCGGCTCTGTTAGCAATGAAATACCTTCCAGGTCGTTAAAAGCCTCTTTATATATCTCCCAGTTTCTTCTCCGGTATCCAATGTGGGTGTCTATAACTTCCATCTGACCACGGCCTATTGCAGCGCTCACATTACTCATTCTGTAATTGTACCCTATTTCAGTATGCTGATAATGCGGTGCAACATCCTTAGCTTGAGTCGCCAAAAAACGAGATTTTGTAATATATGCTTCCGTATCAGAAAGCAACGCGCCGCCACCTGACGTAGTGATAATTTTATTCCCATTAAAAGAAATTACCCCCATCATACCAAAAGTGCCTGCGGCTTTCCCTTCTATACTGGAACCGAGGGCTTCGGCTGCATCTTCGATCACTGGAATACCAAACTCTGCTGCAACATTTAAAATACGTTTCATTTGAGCAGGCATCCCATAGAGGTGAACTGGAATGATGGCTTTGGGCATCTTTCCCTTTGCTATCCTATCTACAATGGCTTCTTTCAATAAATCGGGGCACATGTTCCAGGTCTTGGTCTCACTGTCTACAAAAACAGGGGATGCACCCAGATAAGTTATTGGATTCGCAGAAGCCGAGAAAGTCATCGATTGGCAGATTACCTCATCACCGGGTTTCACACCGAGCATAATCAGTGCCAAATGCAAGGCACCAGTCCCTGAATTTAAAGCAGCGGCATAGCTAGCCCCTGTAAATTCAACAAGGTCCTGCTCGAAACCATTTACATGCGGACCAAGAGGTGCAATCCAGTTGGTTTCAAAAGCCTCGTTAACATACTTTTGCTCGGCACCCCCCATATGAGGCGAAGAAAGCCATATTTTAGTGTTCATGCTAGTGGTTCTAAGTGAAGCCTAAACAACAGGAAAGCAAACGGTATGACCCACTAACAGCAACAGTACCAATGATGGAACCTACCAGTAAAACAATCCTGAAAAATAATTTATCCCAAACAATAATTACAGCACATAACATTGACTCTTGGTTATGTTATACTCGAAATTAGTGTTAATCAAATATATCTGTTTATCTATTTGAGTTAAATTAAATGAAACACAAGGACTTTAATTGTAAATTAAATGCGCACTTGTCGCATATGTAGTTCGTTCCGCCCTAAATACTTAGCAGGAATACCAAACGCAAACAGCCCCAAAATTTTACTTTTGGGGCTGTTTTTCACGAAAAAGTCTTTTCTAATGAACCTCGTCGAGTTTCTCAAAAACCGAATTCATACTCTTAAACTCTGGCACAATACGCTTCATTTGAATAACAAGTTGGGTATTGTCGTTCATCCGGGCCTGATCCAATAACGCATAGATCTGCGCTTCGATTTCATTGAATATATATTCCCGCACCTTGCCAATCATGATTTTCTCATTGTGCGTAGGCAAAGAGTTCTCGCTGTCGTTCAACAGTTCCTCGTATAGCTTTTCACCCGGGCGCAAGCCGGTAAATTCTATTTTAACATCTTCATTTGGCGTCAGACCAGCCAGACGGATCATCTTCTTCGCCAGTTCCACAATCTTCACCGATTTGCCCATATCAAAGACAAAGATCTCCCCGCCTTTCCCCATACAGCCGGCTTCCAACACCAAGCGACAAGCTTCAGGGATGGTCATAAAATAACGGGTAATCTCCGGATGCGTCACCGTGATCGGTCCGCCTTTTTGGATCTGCTCCTTAAAGCGGGGGATCACTGAACCATTAGAGCCCAGTACATTGCCAAACCGTGTAGTAATAAATTTAGTCACCGCCTTTACCCCATCCTCATTGAGAAAGCTCAGGCCATTTTGAAAGATCAAATCAGGATCATTCAGTGATCTGTTCAGCGATTGTACATAAATCTCCGCAATACGTTTCGAGGCCCCCATGATGTTGGTTGGGTTGACCGCTTTATCTGTCGAGATCATTACGAACTTCAGCACCCCGTATTTTACCGACAGGTCGGCGATGGTCTTTGTACCCAGCACATTGGTCTTTATGGCTTCTGCAGGATTGTCTTCCATCATCGGCACGTGCTTATAAGCCGCCGCATGGTACACATATTGAGGCTTAAACAGATCAAACAGGAAACGCATGCGTTTCTCGTCTTTCACATCGCCGATAAAGGCATGAAAATGATTGTTTTTATATTTTTCAGAAAGCTCCAGGTACAAATGGTGCAGGGCTGTTTCGCTCTGGTCACACATGATGATCAGACCGGTTTCAAACTTCAGCAACTGTCTCACAATCTCAGAGCCAATAGAGCCTGCGGCCCCGGTAATCAGGATGCGTTTGCCTTTCAGTTCGTTTTGTATTCCCGCGATATCAATTTCAATAGGCTTCCTGTTCAGCAGGTCTTCAATATTGATGTTCTGGATCTGGGCTGATTTTACATTGCCTTTCTCCCATACATCAGCAGGCGGGATATTCAAGACTGATACATCGTGCTCCAGACATACATCCACCACCTGGTTTTTACGTTCCGAAGGAATGGCATAAGAAGCGAAGATCACCTCATCCAGTTCGTGACTGACGATCATCTGTTCCAGGTTGGCCGCATCCAGAATCTTTACCCCGTCGATGGCTTTGCCGACTTTCTTAATATCGTCATCTACAAAAGCGATAATGGTTTTATTCACCTTTTGGTCATGGTCAAAAGTCCGCTTGGTGGCCACCCCCGCTTCTCCGGCTCCATAGATGATCACTTTCACCTTGGTCAGCGTCGCATTTTTAATGTACATAAAGAAGAACTTCACAATAACCCTATACGTGATCAGGAAGAGAAAACTCATCAAAGAGTAAAGGATCAGGGTGATGTTACCTAGAAAATAGGTAGACCAAACCGCCATGGACACCGCATGTACGAAGAAGATCAGGATCGAACTCAGCAATACCGAAAACAAGATCCGGAACGAATCCTGGGCGCTGGTATAGCGAACGATCCCGGTAAAGGTCTGGACATTCAGGAAAACCAAAGAATTGACAAACACAACTGCCACGATGGACTGGTACAACTGTATCTTATCGATATCATCTATGATAAAATCATGTTTGATGACTTTAGCCAGCAAAAGAGCAAACACGCAAAGACTGATATCAATGGTAAAGATAATCCAGCGCGGTACGATGTCAAGTTTAGAGAACATAGGGGTGATGTCTTAAAACAAAAGTAACGAAATTATTCTAAAAAAAGCGCAAACACGTTACGTATTATTATCGGGAATAAAAAATATTCTCTCATTATGAACAAAGTGAACGGATTTGAATAAGAAATCACTTAATTTCTTTTATGCTTCCTAAGCATCTCTTTAAACTATCTCTCCAGTACGGCACTTCAATACCAAACGTACTTTTGATCTTACTTTTATCCATTGCTGAAAACTTCGGTCTCCTGGCTTTCGTCGGATAAGCAGAAGTCGGGATTGGCCCAACCTTCACCTCTACGCCGCCAATCTCAAAAATCGCTTTCGCAAAATCATACCAGGACACTGCGCCTTCATTAGAATAATGATACACACCATATGCAGCATTATCAGCAGCAATGATGTCCAGAATAGCACCGGCCAGGTCTATCGCATAAGTTGGCGAACCGATCTGATCAGCGATGATATTCAATGAATCGCGTTCTGTCCCCAGCTTCAGCATGGTCTTCACAAAGTTGTTGGCAAACTCAGAATACAACCAACTTGTACGGACAATATAATATTCCGGCAAAGTATCGATAATATCTATTTCGCCTTCCAGCTTCGTTAAACCGTACACACTGATGGGTTCAGCAAGGTCATCCTCTTTCAGCAGTTCCACGATATCCCCCTGGAAAACAAAATCCGTAGAGACATGGATCAGCTTAGCACTATGCGCCTTACAAACCGAAGCCACATTCAAAGCACCAGTTTTGTTCACCAGTCTGCAAGTATCTACCTCGTCTTCCGCTTTATCTACTGCCGTATAGGCAGCGCAGTTGATCACATAGTCCGGTTGCTCAGCAGCAAACAGCTCGTGCAAAGCATCCAGGTTCAGGATATTCCCTGTAGCCTCATCCGGAAAAATCAGCCCTGCTATATTTCTTTTGGCAGCTACAGCTTTCAGGCATTGCCCTAACTGTCCACCTGCACCGAGTATTAATGTCTTCATCATAATTATTTAAAAAACGGCAATACCGCATCCTTCTCCGAGATGTTCTCATCACCTGCAGGAATGCCCCAGTCAATCCCTAATGTCGGATCATTGTACCTGATGCCACCTTCAGACTCTTTATTATAACCGTTGTCACATTTGTAAGTAAATACAGCTGTTTCACTAAGTACCGAAAAGCCATGCGCAAAACCACGAGGGATGTACAGCTGCAGGTTGTTTTCCGCAGTCAGTTCCACAGAAACCCATTGACCGTAAGTCTCCGAGCCTTCGCGCACATCTACGGCCATATCCAGCACGCGGCCTTCAATCACGCGGACCAGTTTCGCCTGGGCATGCTCACCTTTCTGCAAGTGCAGACCGCGGATCACACCATAGGTAGACGCACTTTGGTTGTCCTGCACAAAATGTCCCGAAGCTCCTGTCAGTGCCTCAAATTTAGGCTGGTTAAAACTCTCGAAGAAATACCCGCGTGCATCTTTAAACACTGCAGGTTCTATGATAAAACAGCCTTTCAGCTTAGTTTCCGTAACTTTCATTTATCGGTCAGTGTATTGTGTTTCGTAATAGCTCTGGTAGTTTCCAGAAGTTACATTATTCAACCATTCCTCATTTTGCAGGTACCAGTCTACCGTTTTAGCCAGACCTTCCTCAAATTGCAATGAAGGTACCCAATCCAGTTTCCCCTGAAGTTTGGTAGAATCGATCGCATACCTTAGATCATGACCGGAGCGGTCAGTCACGTAAGTGACCAGTTTTGCAGAAGAACCCGCCTCACGGCCTAGTTTCTCATCCATAATATTACAAAGCAAATAAATCAGATCTATATTCTTCCATTCATTATGTCCACCGATATTATAGGTCTGACCGCTCTTTGCCTGATGAAAAATCACATCTATTGCGCGTGCGTGATCTTCAACCCATAACCAGTCCCTTACATTTTCTCCCTTTCCATAGACAGGTATCGGTCTGTTATTCTTAATATTATTAATTGCTAAAGGGATAAGCTTTTCTGGGAAATGATGAGAGCCATAATTATTAGAACAGTTTGAGATTACAACATCCAAACCATATGTATCATGATAAGCACGAACAAAATGATCGGAGCTAGCCTTTGATGCAGAATATGGGCTGTGTGGATCATAAGCCGTAGCTTCAGTAAACATTCCTGTTTCTCCTAGTGCTCCATAGACCTCATCTGTAGAAACATGATAAAAACGCTTTTTATCGTAGTCACCCTTCCAGTATTCCCTTACTGCATTCAGCAAGTTTACTGTGCCGATAACATTCGTCATTACAAAGGCAGTAGGATCAGTTATGGAGCGATCTACATGAGATTCTGCTGCCAGGTGGATCACCGCATCAAAACTACCCTCCCTAAAGATTTTATCAATTTCCGCTGCATCAGTGATGTCTGCTTTAATGAAAGTGTAGTTTGATTTATCTTCAACGTCCCTGAGGTTCTCTAGGTTACCAGCATAAGTCAATTTATCCAGGTTAAAGATTTGGTAATCCGGGTAATTGTTCACAAATCTACGGACCACGTGAGAGCCAATGAAACCTGCACCACCTGTAATAATTATTCTTTTCATCTTATTTGATCATCTTTAAAAGATACTCCCCATAACCACTCTTTACCAAAGGCTTAGCAATTGTTTGTAGTTCTTTCTTCCCAATAAAACCCATACGATAGGCCACTTCCTCAATACATCCGATCTTCAAGCCCTGCCGCTCTTCGATCACCTGAACAAACTGGCCAGCCTGCATCAAAGATGCAAAAGTGCCTGTATCCAACCATGCTGTGCCCCTGCTCAATACCCCTACTTTCAACTTACCCTGTTCCAGGTAAACTTTATTGACATCTGTAATCTCATATTCCCCACGTGGCGAAGGCTTAATGTTCTTAGCAATCTCCACCACTGAGTTGTCATAAAAATAAAGACCGGGAACTGCGTAATCAGATTTTGGCTGAACTGGTTTCTCTTCAATAGATATCGCCTGGCTCTGCTCATTGAATTCTACAACACCATATCTTTCCGGATCGGAAACGCGGTAAGCAAACACAACGCCACCATCAGGATCAGCACTTGATTGCAATAGTCTCGACATTCCATCACCATAGAAAATATTATCTCCAAGTACCAATGCTACTTTATCATCGCCAATAAAATCGGCACCTATGATGAATGCCTGGGCAAGACCGTTAGGTTGTTCCTGAACTGCATAAGAAAACTTACACCCAAGTCTGCTTCCGTCACCCAATAGCTTTTCAAAGTTTGGTAAATCATGAGGTGTAGAAATAATCAGTATCTCACGTATTCCGGCGAGCATCAGTGTAGACAAAGGATAGTAGATCATCGGTTTATCATAAACCGGCATCATTTGTTTGCTCATCACCAGGGTTAAAGGGTGCAGCCTCGTGCCACTCCCGCCTGCTAAAATTATTCCTTTCACGAGTTTATTTTTATTTTATGTCTCAACATTAATTTAGGCTTCATGACAATGTATATAAAGGTAAGTGGCACTGCACATATTAAACATGCAATCCAAAAATTCTGTTGCATATAAATTACAATTACGATTAAGACGAGTTGTAATAAACCATATATAGAAGAGACAATCAAGTGAGGTACTTTCTGATCGTTGGCAAGTATCTGATAGAAGTGTAAGCGATGAGCTTCAAATATATTTTGCTTTAAGTACAATCGATGTAAGATCGTCAATACACTATCTACTCCATATACTGCTAAGAATAAAATATAAACATAATTGCTTGTTTGCATAATCAATTTCAACAACAGAAAAATAATCCAGAATGCCATGGCGACACTACCAACATCTCCCGCAAAACACTTAGCTTGCTTTCTGAAATTAAAGAAAAGAAAAACCATGCAGGAAAGCATCGGCAACCAGATCATATCTGGCTCGACAAAAGCAGTTTGATGTAAATTCACAAATTGTAAGCCGCTTAAAACTACGAGACTATACAAGCCGGTGATGCCATTGATGCCGTCCATGAAATTATAGGCGTTTACAACCCCAATTGTGACCACATAAAGAATCGGAATCAACCATTGAGGATAAAAGCCAAAAACCCCCAGATAAACAAATAGCAAGGTTACAGCAACGAGATGAAAAAGGATCCGGATCTTTCCGGATAATGTGATACGGTCATCTAAGAAGCTAATTGCGCCAATAATGGCAGCTCCTAATACAACCATCCAATATTCCGGCTGCATCAGCCCAGCAAAGATCATCGCCAGTACAAAGATCACTCCACCACCACGAATAGCTATACGGGAATGTGAACTTCTCTCATTTGGTTTATCAATGATGTTATATTTATCCGCTATACGAAAGTAAATCAGCATTGCAGCAAATAATAAGACGATCAACACGAGGTACAACATAAAATTTAAAATTAACGGAAACTCCGAATGGTTTTAAGCAGGCCATCTTTAGACGACACTGGCAATTGATAGATATTTAGAGCTTTCTTTATTTTGTCGTTGTTTACCACATAACTCTCTGTGAGTTTCTTTAACCGCTCCGAGTTCAATGGTAAATGAAAGATGTCGCCAACCGCTGCGATAGACTTTATAAGAACCCGACTTATCTTCCATAATCTCGAAGATTTGCCTTCAGCTTCACATATGGTCCCGATCACTTCATTAGTTGACAGGGGAATATCATCAGCTACATTATATACTCCACCAGGAATCGAAACGTCAGAGATCAATCTTGCAATTATAAAATTTAAGTTGTCTATGGATAAAAAAGAACGCTTGTTTTCAAATGCAGCTAAAGGATACGGGATACCTTTTTTTACAACTCTATATAATAAGTTAAGATTGCCTTTATTTCCCGGGCCATGAATCATACATGGCCTGATAATGAATAACCTTTTCCCTTCAGGAAGTTGCTTGCTTAACAAATACGCCTCTGCCTGTTGCTTGGACTGTCCATAGGGCGTTTTAGGCTCAGGGACGACCTCTTCAAAAAGTTCATTCTCTACTACATCTGCAACCGCTTTTACGCTACTGAAATAAATAAAATCTCTCGCCTCACTTTCCAAAAACAGATCGAACAATTTTATCGTCAAATCCCTATTGACAATAAAATACTCCTGATCATCACTGGTTTTCTTGAGATCATGGGCTTTACCAGCGAGGTGAATTACAATTCCCACATTGTAGAGTTGAGATTCCATAAAAGGGAGACGAGCATCGATAGTATTGATCTTGAAGTCAATCTTTTCTAAAAAATATTTTATAAGATTTCGCCCTACAAATCCACTACTACCCGATATTGCAATACTATTCATACTTTAGTTTTTTTAATTCTTTACACGTTGAGCCATTATAAAGCGTTTGTACATATGCAATAAATGCTTTTCAAGCATCAAAAATAGTCTCCAGTTTAGTAACCAATAATTCCCGCTCAAAATTCTTCTCAAAATATGAGCGCGCTTGAATTTTCATTTGATTAAGCTCCGATGAGGTTAACTGTGAGAATGCCAATGCGGTAGCAGCCAGTTCCTTTGGATTTTCACTAGCAACTGTAAGACCAGACTTTGATTCAAGTATAATTCTAGCCCCTTCTCCATCTAATGAGCCTAAAATAGGCTTGCCGCATGCCAGGTAGGATTGCAGCTTTGAAGGAATTGTCAAGCTAAAAATATAATCCTTCTTTAAACTTACGAGCATACAATCAGCACAAGCAAAGAACTCCGGCATTTCTCCTACCGGATAAGACCCCAAAAGATATATTTGATTTTCGAGCCCAAATTCATTTATTTTCGATTCTATGTAGTCTTTTTTTCGACCATCGCCTAATATGATCCATTTAATCTCCGGTTTTATTAACGAGACAATCTTCGCACTTTCAACGATCGTCTCGAAGTCTTGGGATTCACCAATATTACCAGCAAACATAATTTTAAACCCAGATGGCAATTTACTTAATCTTTCTTGCGACGGCTCAACAACCTTAAATAGATCTTCAACTGAATTTGGATAGTATATGATTTTATGGTCATCTACACCCTGCTCATGTAAAACATTTCGAAATCCTTCGGATTGAATTAGAATTTTATCGCTTGCCTTGTAAACCCACCTCGTAATCCAATCCAATATTGAAATGATTCGACGATTATTTATTCCTCCCGCAGCGGTAACACTATGAGGCCATAAATCTTGAACCCAAAAGAATATTTTAGCGTTCTTTCTCCACTTCATTACTGCGGCAGGTATTCCAACGGTAATCGGTGACGGTTCATAAACTAATATTTTATCAAACTTTCCGCCGATACTCAACGCTCTTATTGAAGAGAAAAGAGAAAATGACAAGTAATTTAACATCAACCTCAATCCTCCAGATCTGCCTCTTGAAAAAAGGGGGGCACGATGAACCTTTATGTTATTCCAAATTTCAGACCTTTTACCAAAAAATGAATAACCGTCATGAAATTTACCTTTAGGATAATTTGGCTTACCCGTTAATATCTCTACATGATGCCCTCGTTCATTTAAAGCTAATGCTAAATCATTGATTCTAAAATTTTCAGGCCAGAAATATTGTGAGACAATTAGTATCCTCATGACGGGAGATAATGACTATACAGATCTTTATGTGCCTCTATCCAACTTTTCATTTCTTTTATCATTGTTTCATATGACGGCACACTATATTTAAATTGCTCATTAGTCTTTATAAGGGACTTATCAACTTTATAATCATCGTATGGTTCAATTGTAATGTCATTTTTAACAAAGATATTCTTAAATAAACCTGTTAAATCATATTTGTTTATTTTATCACCATTTACTAAATGATGTAAACCAGTTATGTTCTGATTAATTGCTTCAACAATTGCTTTTGCTAACTCCAATGTTGTAACGCCCGTCCAAAAAGCATTACGAAACCCTCTAATCTCACCCGTTTGATTCATGAACCAGTGAAACAACCCTATTCCACTCGCTTTTAATTCGGGGCCAATTATCGAGGTTCTAAGCGTTAAATTATTTCCATAGGTTATCTCTCCCATCGACTTGGTTTGTGCATAAAAACCAAGTCCATCTTTTTCACTGTTTTCAAAATAGCCACCTTTTTTTCCATTAAAAACACAATCAGTACTGATGTGTATTACTCTAAAACCATTCTTCTTACCAGACCTTGCAAGAAAGTGAGGAAAATAACTATTTAACAATATAGCTTTATCGGGATTATCTTCGGCATCTTTATTTAATATGCCTATACCATTTACTACATAGTCCGGTCGCTCAGATTCAAGTACCTTAGTTAACGCATTAAAATCTGTTACATCGATTTGATAATTAGGTATATGAAAATCCGATCCTCTAGCAATGTCAATAATGGTAAAATCAGTATTTTCCTTTAGATAACTATATATGATATGTCCCGCCATACCCTTAGATCCGATAATTAAAATCTTTCTCATTTATTCCAAGTAACTCGATTTATAATTGAAGTATAACTTTGAATAGCCCTTACTACTCTATCAGAAGTGTTTTCAACTTTGTATTCCCAAGGCAGTTCTGTGGATTTGCCGTGGGTTCCTTTTACCAATTCAATAGATTGTAAAATTTGATCTGTACTTATACCTCCTAATACAATTGTACCGGCATCAATAGCTTCAGGCCGCTCGGTACTTGTTCTGATGCTAATGGCTGAAAATCCCATCATTGCAGACTCTTCACTAATAGTTCCGCTATCGGATAACACAATATATGAATTCTGCTGAAGATTAACATAATCGAAAAATCCCAATGGTTGAACGTTTTGAATAAGTGGATGAAATTGTATATTCTTTTCAGCAATCCTTTTTTTGGTTCTGGGATGCGTGGAAAAAATAATTGGCATTTGATACTTTTCAGCAACTGCATTTAGACTCAAAACTAAAATATCGAAATGATCCTTTAAATCAATATTCTCTTCGCGATGTGCACTCACTACTATAAATCTATCTTTCTGCAGCCCGAGTTTACTTAATACCTCTGAACTATCTATTTGTCTGGAATATTTACTTAATACTTCCTTTAGAGGCGACCCAGTTACAAATACATGATCTTTTCTAAAGCCCTCACTTAAAAGGTACCGACGACTATGCTCAGTATACGTCAAATTAATATCACTTATATGATCAGATATCCTGCGATTAATCTCTTCGGGAACATTTTGGTCAAAACATCTATTTCCCGCTTCCATATGAAATATAGGGACTTTTAACCTCTTAGCTGCTATCGTACATAGCACGCTATTGGTATCGCCCAGAACCAATAATGCATCAGGCATTTCTGATTGGAGTACCTCATATGATTTGGCGATTACATTCCCAATAGTTTCCCCAAGATGCTTGCCTGATACATTCAAGAAATAATCAGGCTTTCTTAGTTCAAGGTCTTCAAAGAATATTTCATTTAATTCATAATCATAATTCTGACCAGTATGAATTAGTATATGCTCAAAAAATTGATCGCATTTTTTTATGCACTCTGCCAATCTTATAATTTCTGGTCTTGTTCCTACTATTGTTGCTACTTTTAATTTTTTCATTCTTTTGAATTTAAACGACTCAATGTCTACCAGTTATACCATAATCCTTTGTCAAATCGAAAATCATCATTTTTTGATTCTTCAACGGTGAAATCAGAGAATACCATTACCTTTGAAGCAATCGAATTTGCCATAAATCCAGTAGCATAACCTCCAGGAACATGTAATACTTGAGGCTTCCGGGCTTCCAAAATGAACTCATGGTAGTTTAAAATTGGCGACGGCAGGTTCCAATTATCCGGACGCACTATAACAATCTTAAAGGAGCCCGACACAACGTGAAACCATTTTTGCTCTATTTTATGGCCTTGCCAAGCTCGAACAACCTCAGTGTCGATATTTTCGATTATGTAAAATCGCTTTGCTTGATTCATGGCTAAATCATTGAAGTAGGTCAATGAACCACGAAAGTCATTGTGTATCCCCCCATCAAATATTTTTGGATCCATTATATTCATAAGCTATCCAGGATATTGGACCACATCTAGTTCACCGAACACTTCTTTTCGAATCAAAGGTAATTTGGAAAGTAACTTTTTCATTCCTTCAACATCTTCCTGATTCGTATTATGTGAATGGTAATCTTCTATTAAAGAGATATCTTTTTCACCCTCCGAAAAATATTGATTATAATTTAGATCACGGTTATCAGCCGGTATCCTATAAAATTCACCCATATCTTCGGCCTTTTGCATCTCCTCCCTTGTACATAACGTTTCATATAGCTTTTCTCCATGCCGCGTACCAATAACCTTTACTTTATTATCTGCTTTACACATTTCGATTAAAGCAGTAGCTAGATCACCTATAGTTCCAGCAGGTGCTTTATTTACAAACAAATCACCCTGATTGCCCTGAGTGAATGCAAACAATACTAAATCTACCGCTTCTTCAAGTGACATTAAAAAACGAGTCATATTTGGATCAGTAATCGTAATATCTTCTCCATTCTTAATCTGTTGTAAGAACAGTGGTATAACTGATCCCCTAGAAGCCATTACGTTTCCATATCTTGTTAAACAAACAGTAGTTGTATTACCAGTAATATTTCTGGATGCAGCGATTGCAACTTTTTCCATTAAGGCCTTGGAAATCCCCATAGCGTTAATAGGGTAGGCTGCTTTATCTGTACTTAAACAAATCACTTTACCTACCTTGTTTGCAATGGCTGCATCAATTGTATTTTGAGTTCCAAAAACATTTGTTTTAGTTGCTTCAATTGGGAAAAATTCACAAGATGGTACTTGCTTTAACGCGGCCGCATGAAAAACATAGTCTACACCCCTCATGGCGCGCTCAATACTACTATAATCTCTTACATCACCGATATAGAATTTAAGCTTGGGGTTATTCAAAGCTACGCGCATGTCATGCTGTTTTTTTTCGTCCCTTGAAAATATTCTTATTTCCTTAATATCTGTGTTAAGGAAGCGCTGTAAAACAGCATTTCCAAAGGAACCTGTACCTCCCGTTATTAATAAAGTCTTATCTTTAAACATCATTTATAAAATTACTATTAATAAAAATATTTTCAGCTTGTTTTAACTGACTGACCAGCTCCTTTTGACCTAAAGAATGTAATTTTTCCGATAGGCATTTTAGGTCTTCAGATTTGAGCATATTTGTCTCAATCACCTTTTCCAGAATTTCATCTTGACTAAAGACCATATCTTGTAAATAGAAAGACTGATTAACCCCTTCACTAATCAGAACCGGCAATCCATACGCTAACGCTTCGTAGAAAACATGACAATAATTCTCAGAAAGACTTGGAATAATTAAAACTTTGATCCTACTAAAAAAATCATTAACATCTGGTTCAGCAAATGGCTCAATTTTGATATTTTGAGCATTGACGTTTTGGCAAATTTTGGTATATTCCAAATCTTCAGGAGGACCTTTAACTAAGAGTGAGCAATTGACATTCTGTAAGGCGGTTATTATACCTAATTGATTTTTAATTTTTGCTATCCTGCCAATAATTCCAAAATCAAACTCTTTTGAAGCCAAAGGATCATATCTATTTTCACTTCCTATCAGATCTTGTCTAAAATTAGGAAATAGTAGAATGGTATTTTTCGGAAAATGTTCATGTGCCATTGCCCTTTCTTCTTCACTTGTGACAAATAAAGTCAATTTTCTATTCAGCTTTAAAACTCCCAAATAAATTCTTTTGAAGTTCGATTTACCCATTCTTAAGGCGCTAGCTAGAATCTCACCACGTGTGAATAAATAAAGCTTTTTACCGAAAACTATGGAAAGAATAAGAGGGACTATACTAAATTTAACACTAAAGAGGCTATTTAAAACAATTATTTTAGCAGATAGAACTTGCCTAAATCCGGGAATAAAACTGTGGTTTGAGTAAATCACCTTTGATAGTTTATTTCTTGGATCTAACTCTGAAGAATCAATATCTGAGTTTCTTGTGACTATTAAAAAATCAGCGTTAAGATCCTCCAAAATTTTGTAGATGCTTAGGCCTGATTTAACTGGTCCACCGGCTTTGTAAGAAGGAAAGAAGTAATCAAAATATAAAAGAATATTATTCATTGCCTAGAAATATCGTTTTTCCTTGTTGATGAAAGTAATCAGCAGTATTTTCAACTTGTTCTTTTAAACCCAGCAAAACACCCATCGTGTAAGAACTCAGCCCTTTTAAATTTTTCAGTTTTACAAAATCAAGAACCCCCTTAAAAAAACTTAACGCAAACGTAACCTTCATCGTTACATCGTCCCAAATCTTCAATTTCTTCATCAAAATTATCCTATTCCTTCCTATCAATTTTAACTTTCTTTGATTATTTATCAATGCTAGCTGTTGAACTCCTCCAAAATGTATTATCGATAATTGTTCATTATTACTCCTCAATGTTCCCGCTCCACTCAAAAAAAGCTGTATAGAAAGAAAATCATCTTCACCATACATAAAAAAACTCTCATCAATAAAATTTAATCGCATAAAAGCTCCGAAATCAATTATCATAAAACAACCAGAGAGCATATCATGTTTGTAATTCTTCAATTCAGGATTACGTCTGATTAGGACATCAAACATTCTATTGTAAAATCGTGAATTAATCGTTAAAGCTGTATCTCCCGTTTTTCCCTTAATCATTGGCGAAATAGCCATCGATCTCCTATCTTTCATTTCAGCTATTAAACCCTCAATAGTTGATAAATATTCCATTCTTACATCGTTATTAACTATAATCACATAATCACAAGCATAGTTATTTTTAATAAAATTAAGAGCTAGATTATTTCCCTTTGCATATCCATCGTTATTTTCACTTTGTAAAATATCTAATTTGGAATCAGCCATGATGCTATTCAGATCAGGATTACCATCGTTATTAACGATAATTATCTTATCTACAATATTATTTGATTGAACTTTCAAATCATTATAACAATCTAAAGTGTACTGAAGATTTCCAAAATGCAATATTACGGCGATTACTTTCATCGTGATTGTTTTAGCTTAATAACTATGACTATACTTGCGATTATTGTATAAAAAAATACACTATGCGCGGTAGCAGAGATTAATGGTGAATTAATTATTAAAATATATAAGTGAGGTAATAACATTATTGCACTAAAGTTCAAAGTCAATGCTTTATTATATAGCCTTTTACAAATATACCCTAAGTAAAGTGAGATGAGAATTATTCCAAACATCCCAAAATCCATATAGATATACCCAATTAATCCGGGAAGTTGCATCAGGCCCCCTAAAGCTCTATCTCCCCTTATAATATCTTCGCTCCAAAAGCCAAATTTCACTAAAATCCTATATAGATATGGAAATGATGCTTGACCTAGTAAAAATTCGCTATCCTTTGATAACCAATAATCCAAGGTAGGAACGCTAGCGCCCAGGTATGCATAAGAAATCCTAAGTGATTGATAGCCTCCGAAAACCGGAGAAATTTCCTCAACCCATTGCACAGTTTTCTCACTAGCAAAGGGGTCATATGCACCCTCAAATTCCTGCAGTCGAAATTTAATAGACCACGATAATATAAAGAACGCTAAAAAAATTAAAAATGTCGTTGCATAAACATATCTCGCAATCACCCTCCAATTCTTTCTTATACTTTTTGAGAAACTTCTATTTAATATAAAATATGAGAATAGAAGTTGAATTAAACCATTGGCAATAGGATGGCGTCCCCAAAAAGAAAAGCTATAAGCCGTAATTAATATTAAAGGAACAATAAGATATTTTACTTGTCTCTTTTCTATATGATATAGAATAACACCAATAGTAATATTCACGTACCCAAAAACTATTAGATATGCTCCTAAAACGCTTCTATCTGAATCTCCCTTAATAGTTGACTGATCAGATAAATATCTACCTAATCCATATTTCGAAATTACAGCTGCGAATGCGAAAAATACGCCCAATATAGCCAAACCATTAAAAACTTTATACATCGAATGGATTATGCTCCGTTTACGCATCAACCACCGCGTATTTTTGTAGAATCTCAATTCGTGATTAGTTAAGTCCGTTTTAACTAAAGAATATCCAAATAAAAAGCAAAAGAAGAATAAAAATATAACTATGATAGTATTATAAGAAACGCTATAATTAACCAGATTTAATTGAAAAATGAGGAAAATTACAAACCAAACATATAAAAGTATTGCCCGAGGGGAGATAGCTAAAAATTGAATTATTCTAGTCATGATCTACCTAATTAAAATTATATAAACCAGTAATGCAAGGATTTTAATTGGTAGCAGAAACATCCATGAAAGACCAAACAACACAACTAGCCCAGTTCCGATCACCATAATAATAAATGACACTCCTAAAAAGGCAAACATATGTCGTAATTCATTTTTGAATTCTCTCGGCTTCTGACATAGCATTGCGATATTCCACAATACTCCCGCAATTGCCATGTATATATTTAACAGTAAATCATATGAGAATTTCGGAGCGATTAGATGATAAAAAAATCTGTCGACACCTGTCAACATAAAGAGAAAGGTCCCAAATGATACTGCTACTACTACAACTATCCATTGATTTTTTATTTTTTTATATTCACTCTTACTCCCCATCCCAAGCACTGTCATTATTTGAGGATGGAAATAAGATATTATCGGTACAAATGCTAAATTGACGCCACCAAAATAAAACATATAAGCGATATTATATTGGGCTACATCCTCGATGCTATAAAACCATTTTAATATAAATTTATCGCCTTGAATCAAAAGATTTGAGAAAATGAACCATAAAGATATTCGAATCCCGAAAGAAAACATTTTTCGAATAAATTCAGAATCAGCCTGCATTAACTTTAAATCTTGCAAATATTCCTTGCAGCTCAAGAAACTACTAGTCAAAATACAAATCAAAAAAACGGCAAAAGATGTGGCGGCAAATAAATAAAAATAAATTACAACATCATCAAATTGGAAATATTTAACCATAAGTATTAGAAAGAGAAATTGCAACCCACTTTCTAAAAACAAGATTAAGCTAAATGTATTAATTTTCTTGAAGGACTGATAATATGAAGCATAATTTATAATAAAGATGCGTCCTGCAATATAAACTGAAACCGCACCTAGTCCGAAAGGAAAAAAAATAATACACAGTAAGATACTGCTTATCAAAGAATAAGAAATTACAAAAGATAACAAATATCGTTTGTTCTGAACATATTCAGAGGCATACCTTAACACCGGCTGAACAGAAATTTTCCCTACTACGTCAACTACTATTGTCCCAAACGTTAAAAAATAAACATAGTGTCCATAGTTAACTTTACTCAACTTATTCGCTAAATATAAACTAATTAAAATAGTAAAAACACTTGGCATTAGACGCACAATATATGTGAATCCAAAATATATCGAACGAACTTTTAATAATCTAAACAAATGGATTCAAAATTAACTAAACAAGCATTTTTTATGATATTCATAATTAAACACCTACGACCTAAACCTTAAAAATGACAAGATAAACTATAGTCGACCATCAACTAATGATCTATCCAAACATGCCTTAGTATCGAATATTACCCCACTATTTCTTCTAATTTTGTTATAATCAAACTTCAGAAATTCGTCATGAGCCACTGCTACGATAACCGCATCATAAACGATTGACTCATCCAATTTATTTAAAATATCTACGTTATATTCATGCTTAACTTCAGCAGCATCAGCCCAGGGATCATAAATATCAACCTCTAGTCCAAACTGTATTAATTCATGATAAATATCGACTACTCTTGTATTTCTAACATCAGGGCAATTCTCCTTAAAGGTTATCCCCATAATTAGCGCTTTCGAGCCCTTAATTTTATGATCTTTTTGAATCATCAATTTGACTACTTTTTCAGCAACAAACGGCCCCATATTGTCATTCACCCGACGACCAGATAAGATAACCTGAGGATGATAACCTAAAGACTGTGCTTTATGTGCTAGATAATAGGGATCTACCCCTATACAATGTCCGCCAACTAAACCTGGCTTATATTTCAGAAAATTCCATTTTGTACCTGCGGCTTCAATTACATCATTGGTATCAATACCCATACGATCAAATATTAAAGCCAGTTCATTTACAAAAGAAATGTTGACGTCACGTTGGGCATTTTCTATAGCCTTGGAGGCCTCAGCAACTCTTATACTTGGTGCCTTATGAGTACCGGCGGTTATAATTGATGAATATAAAGCATCAACCCGATCTGCAATTTCGGGGGTTGAACCTGAAGTCACTTTTTTAATTTTGGTTAATGTATTAATCTTGTCCCCTGGATTTATTCTTTCTGGAGAATAGCCTGCAAAAAAATCCTGATTAAAAAGTAATCCAGAGAACTTTTCCAATATAGGCACACAATCTTCTTCAGTACATCCAGGATATACAGTAGATTCGTAAATAACTATATCTCCACCTTTTAAAACAGAACCTAACATTTCAGATGCCTTCATCAAAGGCTTTAAATCCGGCGATTTGAATTGATCAATGGGAGTTGGCACTGTAACAATAAATATATTAGATTTCTTTAAATCAACTGGATCAGAAGAAAAAGAAAGGCCAGTTTTAGCATCATTGTTATTATCGATAAGTTGATTTAGCTCCTCCAGATTTGCTTCCTGAGTCCTGTCTTTGCCGCTTGCGAGCTCGCTTACCCGGTCTTTATTTATATCAAATCCAAGTACTTTATACTTTTTTGCGAATTCTATGGCCAAAGGTAGGCCTACATACCCTAATCCAACTATAGCAATTTTTACGTTTTTTTGATCTTGCATCTCTTATTAAAACCTGTTAAAAAAATTCTTAAACAATCCTTTCATATTTGACTTCTTCTTTTGATAATCATCTGAATAGTACCCATAGCCGTACCCATAGCCATAGCCGTAACCATAGCCATAACCATAACTTCCTCCAATTTTTACGCCATTTAAAACAATATTCAGTTTAGGAAATTTCGAAGTCTTATAAAGGTCATTCAAATTCAGCATCTGTTGCTTAAAGGTTACTCCATGCCTGACAATATAGATTGTAGCATCAGCTAAACGTGCCAAGATCTGGGCATCTGTTACCAATCCGATAGGCGGGGTATCAATTATGACCTCATCAAAGTTCGACCTTAAAAAATCTAACAATTCTTCAATCTCTTTACCAATCAAAAGTTCCGAGGGATTTGGAGGAATAGGCCCCGAACTGATCACCATGAGGTTTGTGTTTACGCCCGATTCTTGGACGATTTCATTAAGACTGGCTTTTCCAATCAAATAATTGCTCAGTCCAACCTTGTTATCTAATTTAAGATATTTACTAACCTTGGGCTTTCTCAAGTCTAACTCTAAAAGAATAGTCTTTCTACCGCTAGTAGCCAAGGCAGTCGCTATATTACTTGCAACAAAGCTTTTCCCTTCACCAGACATACTTGAAGTAAACAATGTAACCACGCCTCTACCAGGCAATGTCTTTCCGTGGACATATTGTAAGTTGGTCCTTAATGCTCTAAATTGTTCTGCAATCGCTTTACGGCTATTTGCTTTAACTACGATTGCTTCTGAGCCTTCCTCATACATCAATTCGCCAAGGATCGGGGCAGAAGATGCTTTAGATATATCAGAAGATGAAATCACTTTATTATTAATAACATCTTTTCCATATACATAACCAATAGGAAAGAGTAATCCCAGTGCAATTGATACTAAATATGTTAGTGGAATTTTAGGTTTTATAGGACTCGTTGTTGAATAGGCTGCATCAACAACCCTGGAATCTGCGACTGTAGAAGCATACGAAAGTGCGGCTTCTTCTTTCTTTTGCAATAAATACAAGTACAATGTTTCCTTAATATTGGCCTGGCGTTTAATATTCACAAACTGGCGCTCTTGTCCAGGAATCTTTTTGATGGAGCCTTGATATTGTGCACTGTTTGAACTCAAGCTTCTTCTGCTACTTTCTAATGAAGCTTGTATGTTCCGAATATTCGCCTTAATTCCTGCACGGGTTGCCTGAATTTGCTCATTTATCGATTCAAAAATTGGGTTATTTGGCTGTGTCGTGGCCAATAAATTGATTTTCTTTAGCTGTAGCTCACTTAATTGATTAATCTGACCCAATAATACCGGATCGTCAATCCCCATTGTACTTGGCAGTTTTTCCTGCGGGCTCTCGGAATCTACATAGCGCTGAATGTCTCTAACTACACCTAGTTTCAAGCTTACCTCATTGATCTTGGAATCGTTTGCTTTTACATTTTCCAAATACAAATTAGCCTCAGAAGTAATATCTGTTAAGCCCTGGCTGCTTTTGAAACCTTCCACGTCCTTCTCCACTTCAACCAATTCACCTGTCACCAACTTCAACCGCTCGTCAATAAAGTCTAATGTACTTTGTGTCGTACGATTTTTATCTGCTAAGGACGCTTCGTTGTAAACCTGAATTAATGTATTCAATATATCTTGTCCTCTTTTGGGCACTGTGGTTTGAAATGTTAATGTCAAAACCGTAGATTGTTTAGTAGTTACCGAAACCGAAAGACTTCCTAGATATGAATTAACAGTGCCTACAGGGTCATTAAATACTAAAGTAAACTTTTGCTTTTGGTACTTATTAAACTCTGATGTTTTGTCCACTTTATATGTCCCAATGTAATTTCGCTGCAATTGGTTTAAAGGACCTGTCACCCTCTTTCCTGTTTCCGGATCTTCTAAAATGTACTGGTTGGGATTCGAAAAGGATAATTCCCATTTTTTTCCAAAAAACTTTTGCTGCATTTCGAAGGTCTGAAAATTTACCGGCCTATTTTCATAAAGATCCTGACTAATAACACGGCCTATCGAACCCACAGTAACATTTAAATTCAATCGTTTTACAACCGTAGCCATTAGCGTTTTCGATCTTAGTACCTCAATCTCGTTTTCCACAACTTTGGAACCTCCAAAAAGATCCAATTGACTTAAGATATCCTCTGAAGGTCCTCCCTTTTTCTCATCCTTAAGAAGTAATGTACTCGTCACTTCATAAATTGGCTTGGTATACCGCAAATACAAGTAGGCTCCTGCTATACATAATATCAATGCCAGAATAAACACCGGCCAATGGTACACATATTTCCCTAAAATCTCCTGGATATTTATTGATTCCTCTTCCTTATCTCTGTCGAAATGGCCGAGATTTAAATCATTATTCATAGATCAAATTATTAAATACGAGTTATCAATAAAGCAATTACGGACAGCGCTGAAATAACTAAACTTACATTTCGATAACTTGCATCGACGCTGGCATATTTTGTTTTGCCGGGCTGAATATATAATACATCATTATTTTGTAAATAATAATACGGCGAAGTAAAGAGGTTTCTGCTTTGTAAGTCTAATCTTATATACTCTCTAACTCCACGATCTTCTCGGATCAAAAGCACATTTTTTCTTTCTGCAGTAATCGTTAAATCTCCTGCCATGCTCAATGCTTCTGAAATATTCACCCGCTCGTTACTCACTGGGTAAACGCCAGGCTTCGCTACATCACCAAGAACAGAAACCCTGAAATTACTGACTCTTAAACTCACTACTGGTTCTTTCAAATACTGTGTTAATTTCTTTTCAATTGCTAACCGCGCTTGTGCGGTCGTTAAACCAACCACAGGAATCGAACCCACCAATGGCAATTGAATCGCACCATTCTGATCAACAAGAAAACCATTCGGGGTTGTACTCACACTAGACCCGCCAGCTGCATTTCCCTGTATAGAAGCCATCGATCCCATATTAAAAATCGCACTTGCCTCCGGGTTTAAACTCGTTACATTCAAAGCCAAAATATCGTTTTTTTGAATCTTCAGGATCGTTTGATTCTGTATTTGTTCCTGGACAAGACTGTCTAACGGAAGGTCAGTAAAATAAGGAATGGTCTTGTATTTGACCCCGCAGCTGCTCAGGCACACCACGGCAAGGATTAAGTAAAAGTATTGTCTCATAGGGAAATAGACGTTGTTCGTTTAATTTGGAGCAAAGATAACACAATTTTCATTACTGTGTAAGTTTAACCCCATATCCGCTGACTGCAAAGAAAGTGCCACAAACAATTTTTTTCTGTTAATTGTTTTGGTTCATGATTTTTTTTAATGGAGCAATGATCCGCTCGGATACATGCGCTCTTAATGGTTGGTAAGCCCTTTCGTAAGACCTTACATTCTTACCGCTTTTCTTTCTTTTCATATAATAGTCAAATCCATATTGTATATAGGCCCAGCCTTTGTCTATTCCTAATAATTGTTTTGTTCCGCCGATATAGGTGGCAATATCCGTTAATTCAACGGTATAGCGGTTTACCTCACATTTAACGGTATACCTTACACGTCTTTGAGGCCATCGTAGCGTACCCGTGATCAGCTCTCCAGAAAGCTTGCCATTTGCCGGATCACTTACTTCTATACTATACATCTCTGCATCATAGGTCTCCATGAGCCAGCGTTGGGCAGAGGCAAACAATTGAGTTTCGCTCTTATTCATAGCATCTCCATTAATGATCCATTTAATTTTGCCATTTATATTTGGCAAGCCTAATGAATCTGTCTCCGCATGAAGGCGAAAAGAGAAAAAAAACAAAAGCGTCGTACACGCAATTTTCAGTTGATCCAACATATTAACTGTCAGTTTTTAAATACACCTTACGACGACAATTGTCACACTGGTATCTTCTCATCTTATCGCCAAAAATTAGCTTCACATATGCCGGTCGCTGAATCCTGTAACTGAATTCACCGATGTTGCAGTAAGGACACTTTTTATAGGTCTTTACTTCACTAAGCCACTTATTGCCTTTATTTTCCATTTTTATTTTTTCAAATTAAAGCACGTCAAACTGTAGCGATTCCTGCGCTACAAGTATATTATTCTCTAATTAAGATGCAGTTAACTAGTCGTTAACTTTTAAGCACTATTTATCCTCTGCAAAAATACATAATTTACCAGTTAATAAAACTGACAAAATGATGCACATTATTGACAAAAAAATGCAATAAGTTGTTTTATTTTATTTTATGAAACAATTTTTTAGTTTCTTTGTCAAGAAAGTAATGGTATTTCCAAAATTATACAACGATTGACGAAATGTTATATACTTTTCACCACCTGCTAGGATAAATTACCTCATACTGAAAAACATACCATATTTTACTTATATAAAGATGAATAGAACAGTAATTAAGTATGGACGACCACAAGGAGATCAATAAATATGATTTGGAGCATTTCTTTGAATTATCCCCGGATCTGATTTGCATTGCCGGCTATGATGGGTATTTCAGAAAAGTAAATCCTGCGGTATGGAAAACTCTGAAATACACCAGGGAAGAGCTGATGAGCCGTCCCATCGCTTCATTTATTCATATGGAAGACCGAAATGAAACGGGCAACACGCGCAACGATATTAAAAAAGGCATCCCCCTGATCAATTTTGAAAACCGCTACATTACAAAGGATGGAGAAATAATCTGGCTGGAATGGACGTCCATTTCGATCCCTGATCAAAAAGTGATTTTTGCCATCGCTAAAAACATTACTGACAAAAAACTGGCTGAACGAGAAAGAAACAAGACGCCATCACAAAATGGATACCCGGCGACAACACCCACAAAAACCTATCAGAAACAGGAAATAAACGCGATTTACTCTACTTCCGACAAGGCCTGGCTGGATAAGCTGGAAAGCCTGGTCAGAAAGTATACGGGGAAAACAGACCTCAACCTAAAAATGCTCAGCGATGAAATGTCGATCGGAGAAAGGCAACTGTTCAGAAGGATCAAAATTCTCCTGGACATCACACCCAATCAATATATCCGGCTGATCCGGCTCCAAATTGCCCTGGAAGCCATACAGACCGGCAAATACAATACGGTAGCTGAAATCGCAGGTATTGCTGGTTTTCAAACAGCCTCCTACTTCAAAAAGTTATTTAAAGAAGAATTCCGCTACGACGTAGAGGATTTACTTTAATCGGGAAAATTTATACCATTTACGTGTTTATATATTATTCTGGCATAAATAATAGCTAAATAATAAAACTAAGTAAAATAATTTTTACAATATTATTAAATAAGTAAAAAAAAGAGCTTAGTTTAGTACCGTAATTAACCCTATACAAACAAGCAATGAAATACCCATTTCGATTTCTGCGATACACATTATGTGGATTCGCAGCGACTTGCGCATTGAGCACAGTGGCCTATGCCCAGAACTCCGCTCAGTTCGAACAAGCATTCAAACAAAAAACAACTGAATTTCTGGCGGCGATCCCTGGTGAAGCCAAACGTCCTGAACTCCTGCCCAGCGGAGCGATGGGAAGTGTGATGACCCCCACCGGATTTGGCGGATCAGGATTTAATGCCTTTGGTGGTATTGGTGGCGCTTATCCTCAACTATACACCAATAGAGCAGATTTAGGAGGCTCCGTAGGTGTCTGCATTGGCAATCCGGTGACCGCCCTTAATGTGGCAGTCGGCCTCAACATCGCGGACATCAGCACTTTTAACAACTATTCCGCCAACCTCATCCTGAGCAAGCGAGTTTTCCGAGGAAGCAGCATCTCTGTAGGTGGATTAGGAATGTTTGCCGACGGTTTAAAATCTGATGCAGCGAAAAATACCTATTACGTGGCTTTTAGTCATTCAGTGCAGTCCCTGCCTTCCAAAACACCCGGAAGCTCCAGACTAACCTACAGCATCGGTATCGGAAACGGACGCTTTTACGAAAAAAGTCCCTTGGACATGGCAAATGGCAAAGGAAGATATGGCACCGCAGTATTTGGCGGTGTTTCTTATGAGCTGATCCGCAATGTCAACATCAACGCAGAATGGACAGGCACAAACCTCGGCTTTTCTACTGGCATCCGTCCATTCAAAAAACCATTGAGTCTTGGTGTAGGCGTCACCAACCTCACCGATTATTCCGGAGACAAAACCAGTATGGTCTTTTCTCTAGGCTATCCACTTGCTTTAACCCGTTAATCCGTAAATCATGAAAAAATTACTAATAGGCTTCACTCTGATGGCAGCCATGATGACCATCAATAAAACCGCAACTGCCCAAACTTCAGGCAACCAGTCCAACTGGAACACACCTATATTAACCAATATTATCCCGGCGAGCAGCCCTTCAGGCACATCAGGCTCATCATCCGGGCTTATAATGACCAATACTCCCATCGTAATAACACCTACAACGTTATCGCCAATACCACCGATAGAATTATCGTCAGGCATAGTTTTGCAATCTGCAACGTCAATACTCTTCCCTGAGACACCAGTTGCCCCAACAGAATCTGGTGTATATTCACCTGGTGCACCTACGGGCGTCACCGTGTCACCGGGAGGCGCCGTCAACATCACCTTCGCTGGTTTTGATGCAGGCAGCGTGATTATCTTTAGTGGCGGGGAAAACTTTGCTGCTTCTCTTGGTTAATTTATATTAAAAAAATGAAGAACTATTCCAAATCTATACAAGCGGGATTCGCCCTGCTCCTGATCTCTGCCACTGCCTATGCGCAATCCGGTAAAGAAACCCTAAAGCTCCAAAATGGAGATGAATACAAAAAAGTAACCTCGATGAGCTCCGCTGTGTCAATGACCCAGGGCAGCAAGAAGATGGACTATACTACGCGCTCTACCGTCACCAAATCTTACCAGGTGACGGCCGCTGACGCTCAAGGCTATGCCATTACCGTAACCACTAAAAAAGTGGCCGATACCATCGAGAACGGGGGAAACAAACTGCAATACAGTACCGACCGCCCGGCAGACACCGCATCGGCAGTAGAAAGAGGCCTAAAGCAGATGACGCTGTTGCCAGCGCAAGTGAATGTAGACAAAAGCGGAAAAATCACGCAACTCGATGAAGTCACCAAAAAATTCTTTGATGCCGACCTTTACAGCTACACTGGCGTATACGCCAAAAGACTGGTGACAGGCAACAACTTTACGCTCGGCGCCAACTTCAGCATCCCGGCAACAGCCAAAAAAGGCAGCAGCTGGAAAGAGTCTAAAAAAGAAGGAAAGGCGAAGATAGAAACGACCTATACCATTAAAGAGGTCAACGACAAGCAAACGACGGTAACCTTTGTGAGCGCAATTACTGAACCCGGCACCAACAGCAATCTCAACGGATTGTTCGTATTGGAAAATGCCACCGGTGTGATCGCCCAAAGGATTATCAAAACGAACACTGTCGGCAAAATAACGAAGAACGGCACCGAGATCTCTGCTGCACGTAAAGATGTGATCTCAGAAGTTTGTTATAAAGTAAAGTAATAAAGTAAATACCTGGTAAAACTACCAACGGTACATCAGCCCTACCTTTATATGAAGATTGTCGACATCTTTTTTGTCCCAAATAAATATATCGGTAGGGCTTTGATTTTCAAATCCATATTGGTAATTGAGAGAACGGATATACACCAACTGACTGTTTAGCACAAAGTTTTTATATTCCCAGTCAAACTTTCCTCCCAAACCAAAATCTACCCAGTGGCGACGAAATTCACCCTGGGCCGAAAATGCGGAATAATACAATTCATTGTCATGCACCCGTCGCTCTGCCAAAAAGCCAATCTTTTTTAAGCCTTTTACCCAATCCACAGTTAAGGACTGCATATTATCAGGACCAATCCCTGCACCAAGGAATTGCCCTTTATGCGTATAACCATGCGTTACTCTGCTATGTGTATACCAGGAAGTTTCCCCTCTTACCCTTTTCGTACCCGCAGGCTCCGCCTGCGTCAATTCCAATCCAGCCTGGATATATTCATCTTTCCTGTTTAATGGAATCAATTTCCTAAAACCTGCCACATATGCCCTGCTGTGTTCCATCTCCACAAAAGCATCCCGCAAATCCCAGGAATGATCTTCCCTTCCATATTGAAGGTAAATCTCTGAATGAGATTCTGGCATGACCCAGCGGGCAAAAAGTGAAAATATCTGGTCTCTAACCTTACCATCTTCCGCGTTGCTCATGTCTTCAACATTCAAATAAGCCTTTTTTCCAAGGGAAGAAAACAAAGGGAAATAGTCCCCAAAACTGCTGCCCATATCGCTGCGATAGGTGGTATACGTCCGGTCGAAACCAAGAAACAATCCTGGAACCCATTTAGGCTGATAGCTAAATACGATACCAGACAAATACCGCCAATCACCCTTTTTAGGCGTGATACCTTTATCTGTTCTCGGTGTTACGCCCGACCCATCCAGGCGACCCGCTATAATCTGCGCTTCAAAAGATCCGATTGGCGTATTGACAGGCCGGGAAGTATTCAAAGTGAAATGCTTAAAACCAGGCGCATTGTTGCTCATCAACAAGGAGTTCCGCACACCAGGCCCCCACCACAGGTTTTCATTGGACAAGCCAAAGGATACCGGATCAAAAGTTAAACGGATGCTGCTCTGTCCCCAGGTCACATCAGAATAGGAACCCTCACCGAAGCGTTCCGGTGCATCGATGCGGTTGTAATAACTTCTTAGCGCATTCTGCAAGGCCACTGTATTCGTCGGTGCGTCCAGGCTCTCCCTAAAATAAGGATTAGCGGCATACACCAGCTCAGGCCTCAGCTGTATACTCAAAGGCCCAGCCTTCAAATGCACACCTGCCGAAAACATCGTCTGATAACCTTTGGCCGGGATCATCAGGCCATCGTTCATGCCATAAGGATGGTGGCTGTTGATCTGCTGCTGCCAGACCACCGGCAAGGCTTTGACTTCCAGTTTTCCGTCCATGCCGCTATAGATCAATTTATTCCAGTCGGACCGGATCAGCGGCCGAACCATATAAGAAGCATTGCTACTGTCCAGCCCCAACAGCTGCTGTCTGCGGTACAAATCATCGGTCCCTTCCATCAGACCGACGGGCAAGGTTTGCGCAAGCAAAATATTCACGGAAACAGAAGGCACCAAACCAAAGAGCAGGGCCAAAAAGAGTAAGATTTTTAATTTCATAACATAGGGAGTATAAAACAAAGCTACAAAAAAAGAACAGCACACTCAAGACCAGGCCTCCTCCTGCACTCATCTGGTACTCCTTCGATAATCCTTGTACCGGATTTTGGCTGTTTTTGTGGTATGGACGGGCTTCTATAGGACTATCGTTCCACTCGCCTCCACCCGGCTAGGATTTGATCAGATATTTGCCAATAAAAGGTTTAATCCTGAATGAACGCTCCCGTACCAATATTCCCTTAAAATCCAAATAAAAGTGCCAACGACCTAAAATCGTGTCTGAACAACCGGATTTTTTGCCTGAACGCCGAAAATCGTGCACAAACTCCATACACTTTCGGCCTCAAAAATAAACAGCGATGAACAGCGCTACAATAAATATGATTATTTTGGCCGCAATTAAACGCAAAGCAGGAAGCCTTAACCAGAAAAACATTAAAATAAATTTTCATGTTTAAATGATTAAGCTTAACCTTATACGATGAAGATCTTAAAAGCTCTACTTATTCTGCTTACCGTTTCAGCGCTCCCGTGCTTCGCACAAGCGCAACTCGAACTGAAATCGCCCGATGGAAATTTAACATTCAACTTTCGACTAACACCGGAAGCCCCAGTCTACAGCCTCCGCTATAAAGGGCACTTACTGGTAGGAGATTCCCGTCTGGGACTGGCGCTTCAACACACCAGCGACCTCGGCCCCGGACTTAAAATGCTTAAAATCAAACGGAACAAGATCAATGAAAATTATGAACTGCTTGTAGGCAAAACCAGCAAGGTACTGAACCGTCACAATGAGCTGATCATACCGATGACCGAATCTGCAGGCGATAAAAGACAGCTTACTTTAAGAATCAAAGCCTTTAATGACGGGCTTGCCTTTAGATACGAATTTCCTGAGCAGAAACAACTCAATGCGCTCGTGATCACAGAGGAGAAATCTGAGTTTAACATCCAGGGAGATCCGAAAGTCACCACCTTGTTTTGGGGAGATTACAACAATAGTCACGAAGGACTTTATCATAAGCTGGCGTACAGCCAAATAAAACCAGACACCTTGATGGACATGCCCGCTTTGCTGGAATACCCGGGAAAGGTGTACATGGCCATCACCGAAGCATCCCTAAGAAACTATGCAGGTATGTACCTGGTCAAAAACAACGGTCGCCTGAAAAGCCATTTGTCGCCGCTTCAGGGACAAAAAGAAGTAAAGGTCAAAGCCGCGCTGCCACACCAAAGCCCCTGGAGGGTGATGCTGGTCAGCGACCGTCCGGGTGCGCTGATTGAGTCCAACCTGCTCAGCTCACTAAACGAACCTCCGAAAGACATGGACTGGTCCTGGCTGAAACCCGGAAAAACGTCTTTTCACTGGTGGAATGGGGATGTCACCCCGGATACCAGCTTTGCACCAGGTGTGAACTTTGAAACAAATAAGTATTATATAGACTTTTGTGCAGCCAATAACATCGAATACCATTCTGTCATCGGCTACGGAGGATTCGCCTGGTATAAAAGTAATGCTGCGGGCTATGCGACAGTCGGACCTGAGACCGACGTGACCACACCCGTGCCCAGCCTGAATATGCAACGGGTATGTGACTACGCCAAAAGCAAGGGCGTAGACATCCATGTCTGGGTGCACTGGAGGGCCATCTATCCCAACCTGGAGAAAGCTTTTGCGCAATTTCAAAAATGGGGTGTGAAAGGCATGATGGTCGACTTTATGGAAAGGGACGACCAGGAAATGGTCAACATCCAGGAGGAAATTCTTCAGAAAGCGGCAGCACATAAACTCTTCATTCAGTTTCACGGTGCCTTTAAGCCAACCGGCCTGCACCGTACCTATCCCAATGAATTTACCAGGGAAGGTACCTTAAATTACGAGGTAAATAAGTGGAGCAAAACCGGCATCCCCGCAGATCACGACATCGACATGCCATTTACCCGCCTGCTGGCCGGTGCGGCCGACTACCACCTGGGTGGATTCAGGGCGGTACATCCTCAAAATTTCAAAAGGCAGTATGTCCGACCACTGCAGCTGTCTACCCGGACGCATATGATGGCCATGTATGTCGTGATGGAAAGCTATCTGAACATGGTCGCCGACTATCCCCAGGCCTACCATGCACAGCCGGGATTTGAATTCCTCAGACAGGTGCCTACCGTTTGGGACGAAACAGTCGTGCCGAAAGCGGAAGTTGGCAAATACGTAACGATCGCGCGCCGGAAGGGACAGGACTGGTACATCGGTACCATAAACAATTCTGAGGCCAGGACAATTACGGTACCCTTGGATTTTCTGGATGGTTCGGCTTACACCGCCGACATATACGAGGACACGGAAGCTTCAGAGAAAAGCCCGAATGTATTGAATAAACGAAGTCAGGAGGTATCCCGCAAAGACCAGATTACCATTCAAATGGCAGCTGGAGGAGGACATGTCATGCGCATAAGGAAAAAATAGGAAAAGGGTTCTTATTTGACAAGAGTTGGCCAGCCATTTACATACTTCAGTTCTTTAATCAGCAATACACGGTCTGTGCCGGCTGCTTTTCCAGTATGCTGATCCATCGGCAAAGCATGATAGGCGGTATAAACTTTCCCTTTGTGGTCCCTGAAGACTGAATTGTGTCCTGGTGCCAGCCAATTCCGATCCTTTTCGATCAGAACGCTGCTGCCAGTACCGTTGGCCTGTCCCAAGGTTTCGAAGGGCCCAAAAGCACTTTTAGAACGGGCCACGAGCACGGCGTAACTGGCCTTGTTGCCACAGCAATTGTCCCCTGAATAATAAAGATAATACGTGCCGTTGACGTAATCGACCCATGCGCCCTCAACCAGCCGGTCATACTTTTTCTCCTGACTGGTGGAGATCAGGTTTTTCGGACTGCTGCCGGGCAGGAATGACTTCCAGTCGTCAGACAATTCCTGAACTTTGATCGGTTCTTCGGCAGAGCCCCAATAGAGCAACTTCTTTCCGCTCTTGGGATCGATAAAGGCGAAGGGATCAATATTAACAAAACCACTGCCACTAATAATTGGTGCACCAGAATCTAAAAAAGGGCCGGTAGGTTCGTCTGAGAAAGCGACACCAATACATTTGCCGGTATTGGCGCCAAGTTCTCCTGAATAAAACATCACATACTTTTTGATTTTACGATCGAAGAGAATGTGTGGTGCCCAAAAGTCTTTAGTAGCCCAAGCCGGCTTTTGTGGGAGTGCGTCTCCTACAACTTTCCAATTCAACAGGTCCGCAGAAACTGCAACAGGAATATTATACTGTTTGTTATTTATCCTCCCGTTGGTCGCGTAAGCATAATAATTTTCGCCCACCCTGATGACCGTCGGATCCGGAAAATTTACGCGGAGCACCGGATTGCTGATGACGAAAGATTGTTGATCGGTTTTATGCTGTTTCTTAGCAGATTGCCCCCAAATCAATACAGGAGTGAGAAATATAGCAGAAAGGCACAGGATAGTTGTTTTTAGCGTTGGAGTCATATGTTTGCAAAGATGGAGAATAAAATCCATCTGCACCTTCTTGCCTTGGCTTTTACAAGCAGGAAGCCCAAGATATCACCCAGGAAGTCGGATTCAGCGGCGACAGCAGCTGGTGTGTTATTTCCGAACCGATAATAAGACAATAATGAGTATCCCCGCGACAAGCAAAATGATGAAGGATGTTGTAGAAGGAACGCGCTGTGTCGTCGTTCCTTCTGTTTTTGTTGTCGCCTGTTCGTCCACACGCAACGTCCCAAACTTCGCTTCATCTACCTGGCCAACGCTATGCTGCCATTGGTAGACCGAGCCATCCGGCCAGTAGGTGTACACATTTGTTTCCGTTTGACCGGTCTTCACCGCCAGCTTATTCATTTCTGTTTGCTTGCTCTTTTCCTGCTTCTCCTGGCTGCGTTGCTTTGTAGTCTTTTGAAATAACGCACAGCCTGAGATGAGGGTTATAATGATGATAAGGATTATTGCTTTCATAGTTCTATAGTTTTAGTTCTCGTCTCGTCGTCATTGCGAGGCCGGAAAGAAGCGAGCCGTACCGAGCCCTTCAGCGAGCTCTTGAGGGATACCCGAAAAACCAAACTCCCTGGACGTGGGGTCCGTCCACTGAGCAAAGCCAAAACGAATGTGAGATTGCTTCGATTCCTCGCAATGACGAGCTGGGTACATCAATGACGATGACGGAGCAGGAACATTACGCCTTAACAACGGAGCCTTAATCCAATCCGCATATTTGGCGATGGTGCGTCTATGTCGCTTCTTTGCATAAACGCCATCGCCTTCGTTGCCGCCATCATCATTGGTGTTGCCCTCGACTGAAAACACCCAATCTCCGTCAATGCCGGACACAATACCACAATGGGCGATGCGACCTTTTGAAGGATAATATATCCCCATGACCAGTCCCGCAGCTAACCCGGAATTTACCAGTCTCGAGGGCGAAAACTCAACGCATCTCGCGCGCGGAAACAAAGCCGGGCTCCAGGCCGTTCGAGGTTGCGCATGGCCTGCCTGATAGAAGCAAAAAGAGACAAAGCTCGCGCACCAGGGCGCATCCTTAACAGATGTGTAGCGGTTGTATGCATCCACCCTCGGCCCAGCATTTTCCCGAACCTCTCTAATGCCGATCTCTGCCTGAGCTGCGCGGACAACAGCAGCCGCTGGATCTGCCGCTTGCGTTCCTCCCGCATCTGCCTGAGTTCCCGCGACCGCCGGGTTTTCAGGATCAGCGCCCACATTTCCCGACTGCGGAAGCCTTGCTCCCACACCCCTTTCTTCAACCATGCCATGACCTACAGAACTGCGATCAGGCAAAGCGATGCCGCCAGCAGCAGCAAGGCAAAGCAACCCAAATAAAAACCGATTTGATACCATGATTTCATCTGTTTAAAATGTCCAACCATATGGTCCAATCCAGGCAAACCCAGTCCCGACCAAAACCTCAATAACAACCACCAGCTCAACCCCACAATCATCAGAAAAGTAATTAAGCTCAGCAGCACCAGCTGCCACAAACCATCTGTCACCAACGCCCGGTCATCACCCGCCAGCAGTGGTCCAGCAAACCAGGCCAGCAGCAGCAAGACAAACAATACATGCTCCTGGTGAGCCTGCAATCTATCCATCAACCAATTCCAAAAGGCCCCCAGCCTCTCTTCTATTTTCATTTTTAAAGTATTCATATTGTTTTTCCTTTCTTTTTTAATTTGTTTTTCCCGTTTCGTCATTGCGAGGGAAGCGCAGCGACGAAGCAATCTCATATTTGTTTTGGCTTTTGCCTGGTGGACGGACCGCGTCCAGGGAGATTGCTTGGGCTCGCGCTAAACCAGCCTCGCAAAGACGGATAAGGTGTTACCCTTACCCTAGATAACAGGCGTCGTGCCTATGTACAAGGTATCAGAACAAGCCTTGCCTATCGCTTTAGGCTCGCTCGTAAACAAATACGCATACACGGTGTCACCATCCCAGGTCAGCGGCAGCTGCACTGTAAAAGTCAGCTCCGACCGCATCGCTGCATTCTTGATGAACACGAACTTAGCCTTCACCGGATTGTACACCACCAGGTTGACCTCATCAACAGGATGGCACTGATCGTCCGCCATGTCGTTAGACCAGTCAAACTTCAGTTCCGCACCGACTACACCACTGATGGATGCATCGGTTGGCTGGCTCAAGCTACCTTTACTGAATCTAAGCTTCAACGGATCTGCTGTATAGTTGGGTGACACACCCGTCACCGCTTTGGCCAGATTGTCTGACACCGCCACATTCATCGGGGTCGGCACCTTCAGCGCTGAGCGAAAACCCACACCGATCGCACTTTTGACCCTGCTCAGCAGGTGGGTGATCAGGCCAAACCTGGCCCGCTGGTCCAACTGCTCTGGCGTTGGCGCTTTGTCACTTTTTCTAGGCAAGGCCCTCATCACATCCTGACCGCGCCATGATGAACCGATTACGGTTCCTGTTTTTCCACTGAATCCCCCAAGGATTCCTCTGTTAATTACTCCCATTGTTTTAAAATTTAAAGGGTTAAAAAATATGTTAATTGCATCGTTCCTTTTATGCCCTTACGTGACCGACCAACCTATACACGTTTGAGATTGCTTCGATACCTCGCAATGAAGAGGAGAACATAACTGAATGACGATACAAAGAGAAAAAAAGCCAGGGAGCTGCGGTAGTACATGGGATACATGTACCCTACCCTGGAACCACTTAAAAAAAGGCCGTGACGGCAAGGAAACGCAGAAAAAAATAAGTGGAAAATAAATAAAAATGCCTTCCGTTTCCGAAAGGCATGGTGAATCTAAGTCTTCCGAAAGCATGGATCGAAAACTTATGCTATAATCCTAAAAAGACTCATAAATTATTCTTCGGTAATTCTTCGAGATACGCTTCAGCGGCATAAAATCGCATGATGTTTAATTGCTGGAAAGAGTGGTGAAATATGATCTACTCGAATAAAATTAATGAAATCCTGCGACAAACATGTAGGATATTCCCAAATTATCTGCAAAGTCTTAGCATAATGGCGACATACAATAGCGCGAATGCGACCTTAAAAAATCTTTTCTTTATCTCTGATGACAAATACCCAGTTTCCTGAGCGTTGCTCGATTTTCCCTTCATATGGCAACGCCCGGTTCAGCCCTTCCAACATCATAGGGTAGAGATTTTGAGCTTCAGAAACGGGGAGCGTTAACTCATAGTTGTAGATTTCAGAAAGCGCAAGAGTGTCCTGTACTTCATGCAGCATATAGTCTTCTTTACCTATCTTAAGTCCTTTTTGTCTGAACAAGTGAAAAGCTATTGTATGGTAAATAAATCCCAGGCTGGTATTTGTAATTGCATGACCGTATAGAAGTTTACCCTCCCTACGATATTGATTGCCGCTACCCAATCCCAGGTACTGGCCTTTAGTCAATATAGAATAATGTATAGGTAACAGATCTTTATCAGCCAGGAACAACGGGCCTTTTGGCAGATCTGTCTTGGTTTTTCCCTCCAACTGTTTGCCTGCAAGGGCCAATGAAACATTTTGGGCAGTTAGCCCTTCAGCTCCTGTAAAGCCTACAACTTTTCCAGAAGGACTAATCCAGGCGTAGTGAGGCAACAAATGGTGCGGGAAAAGTCCCTTCAGCACCGTGTCTCCTACTATGGTACATTTTAGGCCGGAATTTCTCACCGTTGGATGGGTCGCCAGAAATTCTTTTATTTTACCAGATGATTCCTGATTGTGTGCTACGATAGCCAGTTGATCACCAAACTCCTGTTCCAGCGCAGCTGCTTTCGGCATAGCGTTGATGCAGGCAGTGCACCATTTCATCCAAAAGTCGATGACTACAACTTTTCCGTTGAAATCCTTTAACCTAATCTCGGTGTCTTTCCCATTTATCTCAATTGCCGGGAAGGATTGATTAAGTATTTCAGTTGGCACAATATCTCCTATGGTTAAGTCTTTCCTAACTTGTCCATATACACTTCCGCCAATTATAAATAGTAGGGCTGATATAAAATAATATTTTCTGAACAACATATCTGTCTAATTTTATGATTAATATTCGTCGACTTATCTCAAGTTTTTCAACCCTACCTGGGGTTCTGTATTAGTTCTGACACTTCGAGCAAACTTTCCGGTAAGGGTAAAGCGTAACGCAAATCATTCGGCAGCAAAGTAAATGTATCTGCACCGATCTTACGGGTCAGCACGATATTCGCCCCTTCTAAGTTTAACCTCTTTATATCCGTCCATCGAATGCCCCGCATAACCAATTCTTTTCGTCGCTCCCGTAAGATCAGTTGCAACGCATCCATTGCATTGGCGACGACAGGTTCCGCATATGTCCCTGTCTTATAACGATTAAGTAGAAGCGTACGGATATCTCCCATGGCCGTAACTATATTTCCTGCCCGCGCATTAGACTCTGACCTAATGAGGTACATTTCGTCAGTGGCTAAACCACCGAATAAAGTGATATTTCCTTCATAACTACCTTTAAACTGGTAAGCACCTCCCACGTTCCTGAAGAACACCGACTTCCGCAGATCATCCTCATCATACATTCCAATCAGCTCCGGGACGATCGCGGCTCTTGACGCAGCTATAATAGGCGTATTTGGAATCGCTGTTGAAAAAATAACTTCTGTATTGAACCTTTTTACCGGAAAAGCGGCTGAAGCAGTTAGCGTATTAAAGTCCAGTATAGCAGACTGTAGCTGCAAACAACTATCTGCATACAAGCCCGCCTCAGCATATTTTCTCATTGATAAATATGTCCTTGCCAAAAGCGCGTAAGCCGCAGGACGGGAAGGGCGCATCACATGCGCCGGCTTAACAGGGAGCAGTGGAACCGCTGCCTTCAAATCGGCAATCACCTGCCCATAGGTCTGATGGACTGAACTTCGTACTGACGGCACATTAAAATCAGTGGACAAGCGGAGCGGTAAACCTAAGCCCTCACCAGCGTTAGAATCCTCATAGGCCATGCACCATAAAAATGCTGCTTGCAAAAGGTTTTTGGCACGGAAAACATAAGCCTGGCCGCGAATGTTGTCCCATTCGACAGCGTTTGCTGCGACTTTATGAACGCCAGGCAATTCTTCCAAAACCGTATTGGAAAAATAAATATTTTCATTAAAAAAAATCCACGAATTAAAACCCTGTTCAAACAGAAAGTCCTTTTCCCAGCGATACATCCTGCGGTATTCTTGGCTAGACACTGACAAATAATCCGCTTCCTTAAGCTGGTAATCATCTGAGGACACCTCCCCGGCCACTGGTTCCCGAATATTCAGTTTGAAAGAATTATCCATCAGCGCTTGTAAAGCCTTAAGATCCTTGGGAACGACCAATTTCTGATCCGGTTTAGGATCCAAATATTTTTCACAACCAGCTATAAGCATACAGCATCCTAACAATAGGCAAATCGTTGCTTTTATTCTTTTATCTTTCATTGCTTTAAAATTATATTCCTTATTAAAAATTAGCACGAATACCAAGTGCGTACGTGGGTGGTGGTACCAGCGAATGCAAACGATAATATTGTGGATCTATACCGGCAGAATTCGCCCTCCAGACTACACCAAGTTCACTTGCATTCACAATAATCTGAAGATTGCTACTAAACTGCCACACTAGGTTCACATACTGTACACGAATCTGATCTGCCTTCATCACCAATGCATCAGATCCTGTATAAAAGGCATCGGCGCTCCAGTTGTTGGGATAACGAAATGCAGGTACATTGGTAGAAAGTTCGTCACCGTGCTTTTGCCATCTGCGTGCGAATTCCGAATGACCAACCCAACTATCATATAGCATCCCATAATTCAAACCGGGAGCGTGAAAATAATGACCTGCCTGGTACATCAGCCTGAGGTCTATAGACAATTTCCCAAAAGAAAAAGTGTTTCCAAGAGACCCGAATATTTGTGGCAAAGACGGCCCATGGTACGTGAGATCCTTTATTGTTGTTCCTTCCCCGGTTAACTCATCATAGTCCTTACTTATCTCTCCATCTAGAAATCCCCTGGGGTCACCAGTTTGTGGATCCAATCCCGCCCAGCGATAGCCAAACACAGCATACACCGGCTTCCCTTCCAGACCTGAAATTGCCTGTCCAACAAACGCACTCCCAGAACGATCGCCGCCATAATACTTCGTCACGCGGTCTTTGTTCATGTTTAACACCAGTGAACTCTCCCATGAAAATTTACCGACGATAATATTTTTAGAATTCAACTGCAGATCCAGTCCATCGCCAGCCATCTGAGCAACATTCTTCAAAATCGTTGTGCCAACTCCTGACGTATAGTCTACCGGGAAAGGGCCAAAAAGATCCTTCCCCTTTTTGCGGTAATATTCTACACTTCCAGAGATTCTGCCGTTTATGGCACTGAAATCAGCTGCCAAATTAAACATTCCAGCGGTTTCCCATTTTAGTTCTGGGTTACGATAGTTTACAAACGATGCCGTAGGGCCCTGAGTAAAAGCTGAATTACTTCCATATCTTATGGTAGTCACTGCCGCCATGGCGGGATCAGTATTTCCTGAAAATCCATACGTAGCCCTAAAACGCAAATACGCTAACCAAGAGACTGTGTAGAATTTCTCTTTAGATATTTCCCAGCTCAAGCCAGCTGACCATAAAGGATTCCAATTGTCATTCACATTCACACCGAATAAATTAGATGCATCCCGGCGAACACTTAATGACAACCCATACCTGCCTCTGTACGTATAACCCGTGTTGGCAAATACCGAAATGTATCGATTTAGCCTTCCTGATAATGAATTGCCCGGTGGAATAAAATCAGGATAACCTTGGATCAACAAGGGTTGGGAATGCAATAGGTCTACCCTGCCAAATGTGAGAACCTCAGGATCATACCCGTATAACCTTGAAGCATTCCCTAGCACCTGCGTACTGCGTAGTTCTAAACCCATCAGCCCATGAAAATCGTGATCTCCTAATCTTCCGAAATCCCTATTTAGATTTATTTGGCCCCGGAAGTTATGGCCGGAAAGATCGTTCTCAGAAAAGTCTGCAATCGCGCCTTTGGGTACCCCAAAAGTAATTGTATTACCAGCACCCAGTACCGTAAACCGATTGACCATATTTCGCGCATAATAGCTATCGGCACCGAATAGATCCCGTCCTGCAGTTCGCTGACGCTGAAACTGGTACTTAACGTCCACGCTAAATCCAAATGGCAAGTCATACCTAACGCCTGTATTAACAAGCACATCAAGAATTCTTGAACGCCGGACAATGGCACGCTGCTCGGCGAGAGGATAATATCCCCAATCCAACAGCCTACCTCCACCTAAAGTGTCCAGGAATGGCACCCTATGTTCATTTAGCAACTCTGCAGGATTTCCTGTTTCATCGGCCAACCTTGCGTAAGGTAAAAACCCGCCACGGCCCATTTGCCCGAACCCAGCCCTACCGGCAGTTGTACTTCCTTGGGAGATTGTACTAGAAACAGATATCACCATTCTAGATATCGGCTTCCAAATATGAGAGTACTTTACGTTAAGACGCCGAAATTCCTCATCCAGACTGCCTTTATTGCCGTCATAACCACTAGAGAATCTCCAACTCGATTTTTCTGTTCCACCACTCAATCCAAGCGCGACCTGTTGATTTAATGATTCCTGATAAACATACTTTTTATAGTCATCCAGCACAGAATGCCCTGCAAGTTTCCCTAAGCTCGCCTCCAGTTCCGGTTCTGAGAGCAATCCGGCATAACTTTGCAACATTAATTCTACTGCTGGAGAAAGTCCCGGGCGATCCACTGAAGTCACCTGATCATTGTAGTAGCCCTCATTAAATAAATATCTTTCTACTTCTATTAAATCTGTACCTGATATCAAATTCAACCGTCCCAGATCCGGCCTAGGGCTCAGTTGAATATTTGCTGTAATGTCCACCTTCAGCTTAGAGCTAAACTTCCCCGATTTGGTGGTGATCACAATCACCCCATTACCTGCCCTTGCCCCCCAGATCGAAGCTGCAGCCGCATCTTTCAATAAGGTCACACTCTCCACATCATTGGGATTTATATTGCGAATATCACCTTCATAGGGAAAGTTATCGAGTATCACCAAAGGCTCACGTGGCCCTCTGATCGTGCTCAAGCCGCGTACCATCAACTTCCCTTCCGAACCCGTAGAATAGTCCGCCAAAACCCCATTCGCCACCGCCGGCAGCCTGTCCAAAATGAACCCACCTAATTGCTGATTTAATAACTTGCTATCGATCACTGTAAATGACCCGGTTGCTCTTTCCTTCGGCAAAGTCTGATACCCTGTGCTCACTACTTCCACCTCTTCCAATTCCCCGGTAGAAATCTCTAAAGAAACATTCCCAATATTCGCAGCAGCCTTAACTTCTCTCACTTTATACCCCAAGAAGGAAATCTCCAGCACAGCGCCTTCCTCCACACCCTGCAAGGAAAACTCACCTTGCTCATTCGTCTTCGTAAATTTATTCAGGCTTTTCACTTTCACCGTAGCACCCACCAACGGCTGCCCGTTCTCATCGACTACCCGGCCGCGGAGATCCTGATACCGGCTTATACCTGCCCGATTCAGAAAGTCTTCGACTTTGTCCAAAAGAGAAGCCTCCCTCCTTTTAATCACAACCGTCCTATCGGATATCGTATAATCCAGCGGTTGGTTCTTCATAATCGACTTCAACACTTCCACCAGCTCTGCATTTTTAAAGTTTGCCGATACCCGTTTAGCGTCTTTCAGCTGTTCTGCATCCCACACTACATTGTAGCCGGTTTGACTTTTTATTTCTCTGAAAATCTCTTTGAGACTTGCGCTGCTTTTTTGCATACTCATGCGCTGCCCAAAGCTGGCCGCGCTGACCTGCAGGAGTGTACCGATTAATATGATAGTGGTTAACTTCATCATTAATAGTAATTTGTAGGCATAGCCTCGCGGTATACCTCGTTGTTTGGTAATTTTTAAATACATTTGTTTTGGTTATTAGTTGATACCGTTTGTAAAAATCAATTCACCTGATGACCGTATAGCCGGAAGTGTTCGCTGCATTTCCGGTTTTTTTCATCAGGGGCGTTTAGTATGCTATTTGCTCACCGTCACCCGCCTCCCTTCTATTTTAAAGTGTACACTGCCCGTCAGTTCTAGCTTCTCCAATACTTTTGAAATGTTTTCAAACCTGGATACAGAACCGCCAAAGGGTTTATTTTTATCGATATTTTCGTAGACCACCTCCACATCATACCAACGCGCCACCATGCGCATGATGTCTTGCAATGGTTCTTCATTGAACACGAATTCTCCGTTTTTCCAGGCGATAGCGACGGAAGGGTCTACGGTTTTGATTTGAAGGGCGGAGCCTTTCAGAATGGCTTGTTGATTGGGGCGCAGGATTGTACCATTTACGTTTACGCTGCCTTCCAGGAGGGTCGTCTTCACGCTACCTTCATCTGCATAGCTGCTGATGTTAAAATGGGTGCCCAATACTTCGACCTGTTGGCCCTTGCTTTCTACAATGAAGGGGTGCTTTTTGTCTTTGGCTACCTGAAAGTAAGCTTCACCTTCTAAAGAAACGCGGCGTTTCGTCTCTGCGAACTGAGTAGGAAAGCTGATTTTAGAATCTGCGTTTAGCCAGACTTCCGTGCCGTCGGGCAGTACGACCTGGTAGGTGCCGCCACGGGGCGTAGCCACAGCAATGTTATTCCCCTTGCCGTCATGTCGACGAGAGGAGACATCCCTTGAAGTTGTATGGTCAAGAGATCCCTCAGTTCCTCGGGATGACGGGTCCAAAACTGTTCCATCGGAATAGGTAAATTTGGAGGCATTGATCATTACGCCTGTCTTTGCATCGCTTAGTGTAACTGTTTTTCCATTGGCGAGGGTTAAGGTGGCGGTGTTACGGCCAGGGGCGATGTCGTTTTGCACTATCTCGTCACTGCGAGAAACACTTCGCGACGAAGCAATCTCATATAACCAAACACCTAGAGTAATCGCGACCACCGCTGCGGCAGCCACAGCGATTCGTGGCCATAAGCGCCGCTTCACAGGTCTTGGATGCGCTAGAATTTGATTTAGGATTTCTTCTTTACGGCCCTGACGTAAGTCGTACGCCCCGCCAGCCACCAACACTTCATCAGCCATCTTCGCAGCATCGGCCATCAAAACCCCATCTGCGTGCCGCGTATAATTGGCATCCATCGCTGATTTAAGAAATTCCAATGATTCCGGATCTTCAAAAATCACCTTCCAGTCTTTCCGCTCCGCATCGTTAAGCGTATCGCTAAGATACTGTTGATAAAGGTAGTCGACCTTGTCCTGTGGCATATCGTCTGTTTTATTTGTCGCTTTCTTATACAGACGTACAAAGCAGTCCGGCCGGACTAGTCGGATTACATTTTTTATTTAAAATATTTTGAGAAGAATCAAGACAACCGCTAAATCTGTGTTTTTCCGCATATACTCACGCAAAGTCCGAAGCGCTGCCTGCATATGATTTTTAACGGTCAAAGGAGAGATATTGAGTTGCTGTGCAGCTTCTTCGTATTTCAAGCCCTGCTGATGACAAAGCTCATAGACCAGTTTTTGCTGTGGCGGCAGCTGGTCTATCCCTTTTTGGAGCAACTGACGAGTGTCTGCCAGCATAATTGCTTCTTCCGTATCATTATGGGCGTCGAGCAATTTCCCTCCGGAGGGATCTGCAAATGCGAGCGATTCCCGTTCCATCTTCCGAATGCTATCGAGGCACCTATTGCGCGCGATTGTGCGCAGATAGGCCTCGATATTATTCACTTTGAGCAACTCATGCTCCATGAGCCAAATTTTTAAAAAAGTTTCCTGGAGAATTTCTTCCGCCAATTCTACCGACTTTACCTGTCGCAGGCAAAACGCATAGATTTTTTTATAATACAGGTTGTAGATGATTTTAAAAGCACGCTGGTCGCCTGATGCAATCTCTTGCAGAAGTTCCTTTTCATTATGAATGGAGGTAGCCGCCATGATATGCAATGATAACAATTATCTGTTAAAATATACGCCCCTCTATCACCCATCGCCAAATTCCTCATCAATATCCTTCAGCATTCTTGCGAGCAATACCCTGACTGATTTGGCAGAGCTTTGCACCACCTGCCGGTATTTGGTGTACAAACTCCCGGGAGCAATACCATTGACCCCGGTGCCCGGCGTGTGAAAGATGCCTGCCGCAAAAGTCATCAGCTCCATCTTCACACCGGGTTCGATCACTTTTGCATTTACCATAAGTTTGATGAAATACGCGAGCATATCTACCGTCATCGGTGTCCGGATCTTATAAGCCATAGGCAGTGGATCAGTCTGTGCCTGCGTTACCCGTACTGCCTCCCTGGCCACCTGCTGATTGGCCCTTGCCTTCGCTTGTCGCATAGACAGTTCGCCTTCCACAAAACCATGAAGTACATCTTTAGCCCGCTTTCGGCTGTGGTCGTAGCAAAATACAGATTTACGGTAAGGATGTATCTGTAAATCCCAGACCAGCTTTTGCAGGAAGTCCAGCTGGTCAGACACTTCGGGCAATTCTGCCAGATCATCCAGAACTGCTTTTTTATAATAATTGATAAAGGCTTCTGTATTGTAATTGCGGCCGACCAGAAACTCCAATATGCCCTTGCGGATGGTTGACTTATGTTCGCTTTTGCAGAGCTCCGTCAGGGCCTCCTGCAGGTCGCTTACATACTGGAGGCGTTCATAGGGACAGCGGGTAGCCTTGCCCACATCCGTCATGCAAACAAGTATGACCTGTTGCAGTTTTTTGTCGACACCGAAGTGGTTAAATACAGTCTGTAATACTTCCTTGCGCTCCGCGATGCGAATCTGCGCTTTGCGCAGATGCAACACCGGCATGAAGATTTCCATATCCAGATATTTTCGGTAGTTGGCAAACAGCTTGTCTACGATGTGGTCCAGGCAGCCGGTCAGCGCCGATATCAAGGGACTCATTTCGGCGGGCAGCGCATCTAGTTTATCTATTTTATCCAACAGGTAAATACATTCTTTATGGATTTGCTGATATTGTCTGTTCCTCATTTGCTTATCAAACAAATGGCAGTTGAAGAACTCCATGACGTCCATCATTTCGCGCTCAATCTCCGGCAGGGACTGGAGCCAAATCGCACATTCATGTTCGCTCATCTGGTGCTTATCCTTGTCCAGCTTCTCGACTACAAGTTCCTTCAGCGTTTTAGTGGTATGTGTCCTCATGGCTCTACCCTCCCCAAATAGACACTGTCTGAAATTTTTTTTCGGTCGGAGGAGATGACCGCCACATATACTTCCAGTGCCTGGTCTTCAAGCTTAGGATGCAGGTTGAAACCGCAGCTTTCATCGCGTCGGATGGCGCAGCCCGTCCGTCCGTCGGCATAGGCCAAAGCAGGGCTGTACACCACTAGCATCACCTGGTCATCAAACGCAGTACCGGATGCATATCCGGCCTTCCATGTCAATGCGATCCTACCCGGGACAGGTCTGGTGATCACCATATCTTCCAGTCCCGGCAAGTTGCCCAAACTGATCCTGAGCCTGTCGAAATGCACAGAAAGGTCAGGCCATGTGCCAGTGAACACTTCCCGGTAATTGGCCGAAAAGCCTGCCGCAATAGCCGTCTTACCGATGGCCAATTGCTGAAAACCGACTTCAAGAAAGGGATGGAAGGGCACCAGCCAGTCGTTGCCAAATTTAAATTTTTGTTCGTTGGCCAGCTGGGCTTCCGTCCGCGGCTTCTTCTCTCTTGTCGGGTTCGGGCTCATGCGCAGGTAAGGGATACCCATCCATACCGCACCGACTACCGGACCAAGTTTTCCGGATATAGGCCCGAAAATGCCTTCTATTAATTTTGCCATTTTTATAGTATTTAGTTGTTAGTAATTCGTATTGAGATGGGTTTGCTGGCAGGCAGGTGTTTCGTACCTGTATGGTAGGCGTCCAGGCCTACGAGACAGGAAGATACCACCTACCATACACCTATAAGACACCTATCCCGGCAGGCGCCAAGTTGGAGGGCCTCTAATATTTGTCATTTGATCTGTCTAACCCAGCTCCATTGCCAGGGCATGAATCAAATGTAGATTATGGAATTTTAGAGCGTTGCGCTTTTAGCGTTTTCTGCGCTTTTGGCGCAAATCGACACTTTCTGCGTTTTATATGACAAAATAATGATAAATTAGACTCAACTAATCGAATATTGAACCTACTGCCAGGCAGGTTCCGTGCAAAGAAATAAGGGATTTTGTACGCCTACGTCACCTAATGTTGCGGTACCAAACAAACCAACGACATGGAAAGACTATGTGTTTATCCAAAGGACGTGCGCAAGATCACAGGTAAAAGCCTGCGACATGCACAAAATGTATTACAAACCATCCGTAAAGAACAGAATAAGAAAAAACATCATGCCGTTACCAGGAAGGAACTGGCTGATTATTTAAATATGGATGAGGATGATATCACTCTTCTTTAACAGGTGGGTTTTTGTACCAGTTTTTAAAATGTAAGGTGTTGTCGACAGAAACATCGTGCTTTTCATGATTGAAGGTTTCTTTCAGTACCACAGTTACCTGATGATTGGCTGGGTTTTCTATCAGCCGTTCGATGATATCTCTCCTAACCAGGCAACTTCGGGATACTTTGTAAAATTGTTCCTGAGGTAAAGCCTGTCCAGAAATGGTAATGTTGTCTTTTCCAATGGCGATCTACGCCTAAACTGTTCTTTGCCAAATACATCCCTCCCTTGACAGTAATATAGGCTATATCGTTTTCTTCAGCGTAGGTACTGATCTCGTCGTTGCGTTTCCTATCGGCTTCCAGGCGTACGGATTCAGAAGTATCACCGTGCTCCAATTGTTCGTTGGGGTCGATCACAATAAATCCCTGCGCCATCGCTATATAGCGACAATTGTAATACATATTGATCATCACTGTGTACAGGAAAATCGGAAACAGGTAGAATCTAAAAAAAACAGATTTGTATACCGATTTCTCATAAGCGATGGAATAGTAAGCGGCAAGGGCAATAAAATCCAGTACCAACGGGAACAGCGAACAGAGTACTCCCTGGACCATTAAACGTAGCGTCGGCTGACGATCCCAGGGCAGTATCTTTTGCAGGTAGCGGTCCCCACGGTTAATTACATAAAAAATGATCCAGGCCATGAGCATGCTGAACAGTATAGCCGGATAGTAAGGCCTTAGAAGAAAGAGCTCAAAGAAGTTTTCTTTTTGATGATAAGCTGTGATGGACTGGCCTGCAAGCAGCGCACAAGGAACGGAAACTCTTAAGTCATCGTAAATACTTTTCCTAACCAAAACGGTTGGAGTGTTTTTTTTCTGCATAAGTTAGTTTGTTAGGTATTGAGATTAAATATAGAAATTAATTCTTTTATGTTCCAAATAAATAATTTCTAATTGGTTCAAACATTTCAAGATATATATAAATAATTAATTTTCTTTTAACTATCGTTTTCTTACTAATATTCGGTGAACGTTCGCCCAACGTTCACCGAATGGTCATTTAACCTTCGCTGAAATAGGCCGAACATCCTTCTTTTTTCTGTTTTGAACCCGCCAGATTAGCCTCAACAAAAAGCGAAGGGTACCGCTATCGTACCCAATAAATTCATTCAAAAACCAAAAATCATGGAGACAAAGTATCCATTTACAACAGCTGGCATGGAAGGTCTGACAGCCGAATTGTATGCGCTGCCACAACCCCACTTGCTGATCAAGTCAAATGCGCTAAAAAGCGATTTCAAACTGTTCATGAACGACCATTTTGATTTTAGCGCTTCGCAGCAAAATGACCTGGCACAACTTAGCGCATCTGATGCAGTATACCTGGGCGCAATCAGCGGCTACAAGCTGGAGCATCGGCTCCCTATCGTCCTGATCAAACCGGAAAGACCTGCTTCGAGAAGCGAAGAGGAAGACGACTATTATAAAATAGTACGTACTGACGACGAAACCGAGATCGAAGAAGAGGAAGAAGATGAAGGCGGAGATGGAGGAAATGATGGTGGTGGCGAGGGCCGTAAGACGAAGTCGCGGGAGCGTGTGACAGGTACATTGACGATCGAGATCATCTACCGCCCCAAATGATGATGTTCTATTTCATTCCTCTGACGACGTAGGCTGGAGATGAAATAGCAACGCGATAGATGAGGCTGTCCATGGACAGTCTCATCAAAAAATCTACCTATGAATCACATGTTAAGTTTATAAAA